>Ga0180217_1000066_pt1 | contig 229366 bp, 91 predicted proteins | sample eDN3rd37CBELigOP_FD_128521 | JGI IMG/M metagenome (GOLD analysis project Ga0180217, IMG submission 128521) | Enriched Organic Plus compost microbial communities from Emeryville, California, USA - eDNA 3rd pass 37_C BE-Lig OP (version 2) (version 2) ... | reverse complement strand
TGTGTATTTTGGTTCGCGGTGCAAACTTTTCAGTTCCAATTCCGATTATGTGACTAGTTAACTTTTCAGTTCAATTTGTAATTGTGGTCAAAAAGGTGGTCACACTCACTCACGTCTCAACTCGCCCCCTCTTCTCCTGTACGCTCGTTCGAACAGAGAGAAGTCCCAATAGACTAAGGAAGCGCTGAAATTTGTATCTAGTCGGAGGGCACGAATCAATGCCATGTTTGTCAAGAATATGTGCGACGCAGGAATGTGTCTGCCAAAGTCAGTGCTGAACTTAGGCGAGGTTAAAGCAGACAACACGAATAAAGATTGTTGGACATGAGCATGAGGTTGAAACAGTTGGTAGAAGCCCTTCTTCGAAGACGCGGATGATGGAGCCACTAATCCTGGATTTGACAGCCCACTAGCGTGTGTAGTCCCACGTGTAGACACAAGAATGGAGATATGAATGCTACCAAGCTGTGGCATGGGGTCAGTTATAGGTGGAGTAACGACAGATATAGAGGGAGGGGCTGGGGGTGGAATGGAGGAAACGGAATGCATATGGTGTAAAGCGCTACGATGAGAGTTACTTCCACCGCTGACCTCTGGAGTGCTTGTATATCCTCCAATTTCTCATCATTCTTGGTGTTGCCTCTTTTCCCAGCGCCGCAGTCATGCAGGAGGTGATGTCATTGTTCCGATTGTTTCCTTTCAGTTTTCGCCGCGAAGAACACGCCTTGCAATGCGTTTCCACACATGCCTCCTTCGCCACAAGAAGGCCGCAGAGTGGTACATCAAATCTGGAGAAGCACGGCAACGCTGATGCTCGACGCCGATTCCCTGTGTCGCAGATGTATTTCTGAGGCAGAACCCGCTCCCCTGTCACCGAGACGCCGCTCCCTCATCAGTGCCAGTAGTGACACTACTTATCACTATTTGTCACGACTTGTCAGTACCTGTCAGTGCCTGTCATAGGCCGCTGATGATTTTTGAGTAACGCACAACCGCCTGTCCAGGAAGCATACTTCTTGAGATACCATCGTGCGGTGAAGGGGCCCATCGAAAAAGAGAGGACGCATACCCCAAACAGGGTAGACACTTGTTGCGACGTTCAAAATACGCGGAGGCGTTAGGATCGCGAGGATCTTTGTTATCTGCTTATTTCTGTCCTCGAGGCATGGTTTGTGGATTTTCAAGGTAGAATGGCTATACACACGCGTGTCAAAAGCACAAAAATCAGCATTACACGTGGCTGCAAAAGTAAACCACCACATCATCTAGCTCACACAACGCGAGTATTCACATTTTTCAAGGTTTCAAACAGCATCAATTCAAAGTGTCACAAATTCAAAATTGTACCACAACATGGCACGATTTCGTGGGAGAACTAGACGTCGGACGGCCGCCGCTGTGCAGCGTTGTCAGCGGATTAGGCGTCGGAACCGACGGGAAACCTGAGAGGCATCAAAGCCACGAGACTCCTCAAGTGGTAATCCCAGGGAAACAACATCTCCAAATTCTCTTCAATAAAGGTTCCATTCAAGCTTTGCCGTGCCTCATGACAAGGTTTGCGTCGTTTTCCGGATGCTTTCCCTGACAGCAGTGTTGATTCGATCAGACAAACTACTCGACGAGGAGAACTGTCGAAGCCTGCGCCGAGACTTGCGCCGTTGCTCTCCCAGGCGCCAAATTTCGAAAAACGTCTTTCGACGAATTGCCACATTTACCACAATGAGCAAAACGTCTTTCGAGGGAGTCGGTGCAGTCATGCACAGTGCAGTGCACTATTTTTCGTGTCAAGCCGAGTTAAAGCGCGTGCGTGGGAAACTCTCCGTAGCTTTTGTGACCACACAGGATCGCAACATCTCCAACCCCTTGAAATGAACTGCACACCACCTACTTAGCCACGTTTCGTCGACTATGGACTCGACTCGACTCGACTCGACTCGACTCGACTCGACTCGACTCGACTCGACTCGACTCGCCTCGGTTAACTCCTGCACTCTAGACGGAACCCGCAAGTCCGAGTCCAACTTCGCGGCATACCCTCCTCAATGATTCTACTCGAGCTGCTTATCTTCGAATCCACTTCGCTGGTGGCGTGGGGACGAACGGCATGGCTTGTGCTGTGCGTTCTTTGCCTTGTGCTCCTTCAGCTCCAACCAGCTGCCGCCCTGGCCCTGGCGCCCTCGCGGGCGGACCTAGAAGATACCCAGTTGCACCCTACCCGGCTGATTGAGCAGAACGTTGCGACGACTGAACGTGAGTCTATGCGTGCAGCTGTGGATGCAAGCATTCAAGCTTTCTCTGTCCCGTACCAAGCCCTCGAGTTCAACCCCGAGCTCAAGATCGACCTGCACTTGGCAGGGCAGGCTGGATTTCCACTGTGGATTCCTCCAGGACTGCATCGATACTCTGCAACTTCCTACATCTCTTCCATAATCGCGGCTCGAAAAGCCAACGCCGGAGGTGACAGGGATCGGCTATGGGAAGCGACACTCGTTACACAGAGTGTTGAAGAGGATGCTAAAACGCGGTCCTGGACAACCAGCAGGCACGACTGGGCCCTGGCACTGGGCGAAGAACAATCACGCGGGAAACTTAAGTCGCCAACCTTCCGATCTGAGGCCAACTTTGCACTGGGTTCTATCCATGCGGCAATCAGTCGTAGGGGCAACACAGCTTTTAAACCACTGCACCTTTTCAGAACACAGGCGGATGACCGCGTAAGTAATGTTGGATGCTTCGCCAGTGGCGCAGGAAGACATAACATTCCGCTCACTGACCGATCTCGACCCGGTCATTTTTACTTCACATGCCTTACCGTGGAGGAAGTCGCACGCATGTCGAGTTCGAGGCGACTAGATCCTGAGGAAGTTCATGCGCAGGTTGTTGCGATGATCAGCAGGCAATGCGACGCTTCTCTGTCGGAAAGGCGTCAAGCATTGGTAAGAGCTCTCGAGGAAGCCAAGAGAGGAAAGACAGAAGACGGCTGGATGATTGCGAATAAGAAGGAGGTCCAGAGGCGGGCACAGAGAGAACTTGATGACTTCGATGCGCAGTTCAGGCCCGATCATCACCATTCAGAGCAGGCGTTTACGAGTTACTTGTCTATCGATGCGGAGAACTGTCTGAACACAGGATCTTGCCTCTTTAGTGACGCGCTCGGCGAAGATCTTTGCCATGTGGACATGCTAGTCGTGGACCTCGTATCGATTCCATATGAGGTGTGCATCCACTGCTCAGACGTCTTACGCGAGGCCTATTTCATCCAGAAGTATAAGGAGTTTATCTTGAAGACATGCCGCAAAGTATCCCAGTTAGATCCGAAGGTTCTAATTCGTGTTTCGTCATTTGCTAAACACTCCCGAGCACCGCGATCAGGTATAGTTGAACTCACAAGGCTAGCGGAAGCAGTAAAAATAGCCAATGAGAAGACGGAGGCAAAAGACCTCGCGGCTGTTGAAGAAAAGGAGATACCGGAGCACGTGAATATGCAGAACGTGCTGTTAATCAGTCAAAAGCCTTATCAAACGTACACGCGAGCTCCTCCTAGACGTGATTTCCAGGCCTCTGCGCAGAGCGTTGCATCGTCAGCCTCTGGGTCCAAACCGAAAAACGGCCCCAAAAAAGGTTTCTAAGCTTGGAAGCCGCGTTGGAACGTGACCCGCTCCTCAGTATCATTGTCAACAGGATCGGAGCATGGATATGCTTCACACTGGAGGTTCACGGTTTTCCATCAGGTGATTGAGATACAGCGGCCGAGGTGCACAATCGCGTCCAAAACATCCAGACAATGTTCCAGGGCAGCGTTGCGAAGGCCGAACCACGAAGTCATCAGTCTCGACTCTTGGTTCCGAGTCGTTGAGCTAAGAAACACGTAACTGAAAACTCCTCTCCAGTTCAGCTCCTTGAAAAGTCTGTTTTCGATCCAACCATATCGTAGTGTGAAGCAAAGTCACCCCACACTTGTGGTTGGGATGCATCCAGTTTCCACGCTCGAATAGGTCTCCCCCTGCCGTGCCGAAAGTAGCCTCTTGCCGACTGGACTGAAACGAAGGGTTTTAATTAAATTTCTATGTCCTCTCAACGTTGCAATACATTGGTGAGATGTTACACCAAACACCTGAATCATGCTGTCGGTCCCATCCGACACCAGCGGTTTCTCATTAGGACTGAAGCGAGCGACATCCACCCATGTTCAACGTTTCAGCATGCTCCGTACGGTTTGCCGACTGTCCAATCTATCCACACTCCCACCACCTACTCGACTGAGCGACATGGATATGAGATCACAAAAACGTCCTTCGTGACTCTGCAAGCCTGTGTGGCAGTGTTGCGTGTAGTATCATTCTGGTGCAATTTAGATCAACATCGTAGCGCACATTACACAGTAAACATCGTTTGATTTACTCAGATAATAGAGTTTTCTCCTGCTATTTGCGTCTCCGTTCAGCCTGACACTTCATCACCAGTTAGTGTCGATTGCTTCACACTGCCCCGCAAGTTCCGCCGACTTGCCACAGAGTGCGAGCATTTTCTCGTTAACACGTGCCTGATCGAAACAGGATGTTGAGAAGTTCGCCTGGTATGTCGACCCAAACACATCCTGAAGAGTCCAGGAAGAACCACTGCAGCGCCAAATTCGTAGACTTCCGTCGGTAGAGGCCGATACGAGAAGCCTGCTATCGGAACTAAAAGCACAACTAATCACATGACCAGTGTGTCCCTGCAGGGTCGCGATGAGCTGGGGTGGAGTCGTATCGGACTGCCAAAGACGAATCTGTTGGTCTTGTGACGCGACCGCGATGAGCTTGCCATCTGGACTAAATCGTACGCAACGGTTATGGGTGTCGCCACTCTCAAATTGAGCAATGCTTTGCATGGTCTCGACATCCCAAAGATGAATGTCGCTCGCCGCGCTGACGACTACGTGCCTGCTATCGGGACTGAAATGAAGACTGCTTACCCATGGGAAATTAGGCTTGAGGTCTCCTTCGCATTTGCGAGATTGTACGTCCCAAATTTTAACAGTGAAAGCTTGATATACGCCGGCCAGCCGGCGCCCATCAGGACTGAAGCACAGATCCATCGCGTGCGACTTGGGATCTTCTATCTTGGCAAGGCATGTGTGGGACTCCACTGACCACAATAGTATGTCCTTCAAGCCACCCGATGCTAGAAGTGTGTCATCTGGGCTGAAACAAAGGGCTTGCGCTGGCTTTATACCCGCTTCCAGCGTTGTGATGGGTTCATACGAGTCTGTTGCCGTCGCTGACGCGCTCCACAACCGAATCGTTCCGTCTTGTGAGGCAGATGCAAGAAGCTTGCCATGTGAACTGAAACAAACGCTCTCTACGCGAGCAGTGTGTAGCTTCAAGACAGAAACGCGTCGCTTAGAGACGATGCTCCAAATAGCGATCGCCCCGCTCTGGTCTCCCAGGGCGACGAGCCTGCCATCCGGATGGAAGGCCATAGAGGTTGCTGCACTGGAGGGGTATGCCCTGATGACACTGCCGGCGCAAGGCGTGAACCTTACGTCCCAGATATGTACCTCTCGGTCGCACCACCCTGCCGCTACGAGCTCGCCATTCGGATCGAAGAAAACGTCGCCGACGGCACGACCATTGGCGTCAAACACAGATACATTCTGGCATGACACCACATCCCAGAGCTGAAGATTGCCACGACATCCGGATGCCAAGAGCGTACCGTCATGGCTGAAGCGAGCAAAGGTTATGTCACCTTCCGCATTCTCCAGGCTGGCGAGGTGCTTAGATTCAAGGTTCCACACGTAAATATTGCGTCGTGCGGTTGCTACAAGTAGCCTGCCATCTGGACTGAAGGTGATCGAGCTGAGTCTAGCTTGACTCCCTTCTAGAGTTTCTACAAAGTCATCTACGTCAAGGTTCCAGAGATGGATGCGATAGTCTTCCAAACCTACCGCTAACACCACACCATCTGGACTGAAGCCGAGCTCTACGGGCCGAGAGTCGGTTGTGAAGTCTAGCACACATTCTTTTGACACAATGTTCCAGACCCTGACCAAGCAATCGAAAGACCCAGCTGCAAGCAAACTACTATCGGGACTAAAGGCGACACAGCCCATTCCGCGCGCCTTGAAGAATCCAACCTCGGTCTTTGATTCAATATCCCAAACACGAACACCCCCGATAACATCACACGCGGCGAGCAGTTTTCCATCATGACTAAGAGCCATATACCCGGGTGTGTTGTCACATTTCAATGCGGTAACACACGCCCTAGACTTGACGTCCCAAAATCGAATTTGCTTCTCATAAGCCAGAGAGATGATATACCTGCCATCTGGAGTGAACACAACTTTGCTAACGATGTTTTCGTGTCCGAGCAACGGACCACTCTGGCCAGTATAAGCATTTAGGAGGTTTGACCCTTGGAAGTTGCTTCCGTGCAGTACTGCCCTGACAAGTGTGCCGTTGGAAAGATCAGCGTCGGCGAAATTGCAGTTCAGGATCTGTGCTGAGTTCAGGTTCGCGTGAGGAACCCGAATCCTACTCCAGTCCTGGACCTGATCGAATCGGAAGGAGAGAATTTGACCCACAGCACCAAAGTTGAGGATACTGATCGCATTGCTCGCTGCCACGAGGACCTTGTTGTCTTGCGAATCAGTTGTCGATCTGGTGCGTGTTGCAAGAATCAAGTCGATTAAAGCCTGTTGAGTGTGCAAACTGTTGGTGATCATCTCAGCGTGCCGCTGAAGGAGATCACGATCTTGCGTCAGGAGACGCACACCCAAACTTTGGATGAGCTTTGACACGCTCGCAGAGGTCTGATCATCAGAGGACTTGTACTCCGTATCATCCGTTTTGACACGCCAGAGGACAGTATTCAGCGCGTAATAGTACTCGCGGAGAGGCTGATTTACAAATGACCAACAGGAACCCTACCGAACCTCGAGTGGGACCGAGCGGAGAATGAACGTTTTCAGGCCTGAGTCGTAGGAAGGGATGGTCGTGGATAGCCTTGCGTGGAGTGGTTCGTGCGACACGTCCACAGCGAAGGTGTCCTTTTCATACATGTATAATGCGACCTCACTGCAGAACCTCTCACAAGAGTCAACGAAATTGGCTTCAAAGGATACTTGCCAGTCCGGTTCCGCCCTGCATTTCCTCAGCGCCGTGTGATAATGTACTGCCAAGAATTTGCGTAGGACATCTGTTGAGTGAACACGGTTTTCATACGGGAGGTCCCCCTTCTCTTCTGAACTTACCTGAGGTCCAAGCGACGTCTCGGCAGTCCAGAATGCAGCTTGATTGACGATCAAGGACAGCATGAGCGGGTTTTGAGACTGATCGCTGAGTCCAGGAACGGCTTGAATGACCTTGGTGAAGCCCGCAACTGTCCATTGATTTCGAAGCTTCGCATTAAGGCTCAAAGCCTGTGTCAAATACTCTTGTACGCGTTCCCTATCGAAGCCGCGAACGTAAAGAACATTATACTTGAGGACACTTGGGTGGCAGAGTGGTCGAAGGTAGCGAGAAACCTTCTCTCCGAGAACATCATAGGCAAACGAGTCGCGGCACGACACAATCGAAAGTCGACACTCTTCAAGAGTCTTTCCTAAGATCTGGACGGTCCCCATCTCGTCATAGCCATCAAACATCCACAGAACATGGATGTTCAAGTTCTCCAGCTGGGACAGATCTGATCCAGTGAGCAGACCATTCAGCCGATCCAGAGCGAACTGCCGAAGGTTTAGTGGCGTTGACTCCCCCTGCCTCTGTCCTTCAAATCCGTATCTTTTCGCCAGTGCAATCTCACGCAACTCCAGAAGAATGGGGACAATCTGTGGCCTTCTGCCAACGTCTTTCAAGTCAAGCACGTGCCAATAGTTACGTTCTAGGCTGCGCATGGTGATTGTTTTCCCCGACCCTGAGGGACCTAGCACCACGACCGAGGTGACTCTACTGCCGTCTTGTATCTCAGAGAACAGCTTCTGGACATGTTCCTCAAGTGGATGACTCTTGGCGTAGGGAAGCTGAGAAACACTGCACAGAACTGGGACGTAAATGGGAGACGGCTGGAGAAATTCAAGTCGGTGACTCTTCAGGACACCAAGACGCTCAAGAAGGGGTTTCCTGAGTTCGTCATCTGGAGTAGTCATAGTGTGAGGGCTTGAGGTCTAGGACAGAGCGAGTGAGTGAGTGTGGTAGGAGAGAGAACATGAGTCGAGCCAATGCACTGGATGAATGTCCCATACGTCATGCCATTGCGTCATACTCACGTGGTAGATTCCAGCTCCACACTTGTGGGTTTCTTCGTCAACGTCAAGCGGGTGAATTTGAACGCCGCAAAGAACGATGCCGCCGACAAGCGGATATATAACATATTGCGCTGCATGCCATGTTGTCTGTGAATTCGAATGGTTCGCAGATCTTGGCAGCAGCACAAGGATCTTCTTAGAAACAGCGTCGCCAAAGCCGTGCTCACCATAAAGGTTTCTTTGATTCTCAAATTGTGCCTTGCCGAGGGTTGACACGACCCGCGAGGGACAGGCGGCTTCGTTGTTACATTACTACGCGCGATCTTAGCCTTGGCATCCACACATTGCTCTCGTAGTATCTACACACGCTTTCACTATAACGGCCGCGGTTGACAGACTGTAAGCACGACTGAGCATGATGACAAAAGACCTGACGAAGGCACGTTTTGTGCCATACCGCGCTTGGGTTGCAAGATCCAGTATGTGACCACGGGGAAGACAGTCCCGATGCGCACGGAGTGTATTCATGATAAATGGCCCTGTGGACAGTTTATTAACACTTGCGCCTGACCCTAACCGCGACGGATATGCAGGTATGCGAGTGGCCTAACGCTGTCAACGAGATTGACTGGGGTTACTGTTCGCTCGATGCATGATCCAGAGATTCGCTGGCGTGGCCTTCAAGTGCCCGCTGGTACCATTCCCTCGCGCTCACCAAGTCTCGATCAACCCCACAACCGAGGTAATAGCACTCAGCAAGACAAAGCTGAGCATCGTTGTGCCCTTGGCTGGCACTCTGGAAATACAGTTCGAACGCTTTCTTGAAATCCTTTGCAACCCCCTCCCCTGTGTAATAACAATTCGCCAGTCCATACTGCCCGTACTTGTCTCCTTGTGCGGCGCTCTCGAAGAACAATTCAAACGCCGCTGCGGGGTCCCTTGCCACTACCTCCGCTTCTCCAGTCCAGTAGTACTCTCCAAGTGCGAATTGAGCGCGAGCGGCACCCTGCTCGGCGCTCTTTCGGAACCACTCAATCGCTTTGCCATGATCACGTTCAACTCCGTTGCCATTACGGTAGCAGTACCCAAGGCAGCACTGTGCATCCATATCTCCTTGCGCAGCGCTCTTTGAGTACCATTCGAAGGCTTTCTTGTAGTCAATGGGAACTCCTAGACCGTCGTGGTAGCAATCACCCAGAGCACACTGCGCACGACTGTCACCCTGCTCAGCACTCCTGGAGTACCATTCAAAGGCGGTCTTATAATCTTGTTCGACAACTTCGCCCGCAAAGTAACAATCCCCAAGTGCAAACTGAGCTCGCATATTGCCTTGATCCGCGCTTCTGGAGAGCCAATACAACTCTTTCTGACGATTCGGATGCGTTCCATGTCCTAAGCCGTAGCACTGGGCGAGGTAGAATTGGCTCTCAGAATGCCCTGCCTCAGCGGCATGGGTGAACCATTCAAAGGCCTTCACGAAATCTCGTGCAGTACCTCGGGCATAGTAGTGGCAGAGGCCTACTGTGAACTGAGCATGTAAGTAACCTCGTTCTGCGGCCTTAGTGTACAAAAAGAAGGCCGCCTTCATGTCTTGATCCACGCCATAGCCGAATTCAAAGCATTCGCCAAGTCTGACCTGCGCCTCGAGGTTCTGCTCAGCTGCTCTTGTATACCACTCCACGGCTTTCTTGTAGTCCTGATCTACACCCTGACCATAGAAGTAGCAATGGGCTAGCGCCAGCTGACTATCGCAAAACCCTTGCTCAGCGGCCAATGCATAGCAAGCAAACGCCAGTTCGTAGTTCTGCTCGGTACCCCGACCATAGTAGAAGCATCTCCCCAGAAAGAACTGTGCCAGAGGATACCCTCGTCTAGCGACGCGTCGATATAGTTTAAGTGCCTTCTTGTGGTCTTCTTCAACGCCTTCACCGCTTGCGTAGCACGAGGCGAGTTCGACTTGGGCGAAAGGATCGCCTTGTTCAGCGCTCTTAGAGAGCCATTCTACAGCCTTTTTGTAATCCTGTCCTACGCCTTCTCCACTGCGGTAGCAGTTGCCGAGCGCTTGCTGACCTTCAGGGCAACCTTGTTCGGCGCTCCGGGAAAACCACTCGACCGCTTTCTTCGGGTCTGGTTCCACCCCTCGACCCGCTTGATAGCACACTCCCATACGAAACTCCGCTCCTGGGTGGTGCTGCTCTGCACTCTTGGTGTACCATTCAACGGCCTGCTTCCAGTTGCGTTCAACTCCCTCTCCTCTCTCAAAACATAGACCGAGGTAGTATTGGGCGTCCTTGTGGCCCTGACTCGCAGCCTTGGAGAACCAAAAGAAGGCTTGAACATAGTCTTGGCTACCGGTATTGCCAGTGTGGTAGTACCGACCAAGCATAAACTGTGCATGGGAGTCACCATTCTCAGCAGCATCTTTGTAATTATCAGCTCCGCTAACCTCTGTTGTTCCTATTGCTGATGAAGCAGATGCGTCTGATCCTGCCGCCGAAGCTTGCTCAGATGATTTCTCCATTAGCGCTGGTTCGGAGGACTCACTCATGCTGAAGAGGACATGTAGGTATAGTTGCGCAGTATTACAGCCTGTCGAATGAGATGAACTATTCAAAATCAGCGCGCCACCAATGCTATTAGGCAATTGGATGAGGCGACTGGCTTGCCACAAATTGAGATTTCAACCTGAAGATATTTCGAAACATGGGTTGTGGGCTGGATTCAGCTCGCTGAAACAGCCGAGTGAGGACGTCCTTTTCGTCGCCCTAACCACTATGACACATGCAGTAGGAGGACTACGCATGCGCATCCAACTCAGAGCAGATAGCTCATCCAACGACGTACGGTATCGAGCATCATACACACAGAACAAACTTTATGAAGTCTTAGTTGTTGCACAAGTAACGTCGCAGATTGTATATGGGATTCTCATGCCACCAAATTATACGCGGCCAACTAGGTCACGTAGACCTGGATCGATTTGAGCGTTTTCAAAATTACCTTTCTTGAGATTCAGCTGGTAACATCCGAGGATGCTGTGCAATCTCACCCTCTTCGAGGGGTCAATCCGGAACAGCCGAATGCTCCAATCCCGCGAACTTGAGGCAAACCACTTGCCATCTGGGCTGAACACCACACTGCTTACACCACTGGTATGCTCATTAATGGTTTCCAAGAGGCATTGCGATTTCACATCCCAAAGGCAGATGGAGGCATCATGCGAGCCGGATGCCAGGAGCTCACCATTCGGGCTGAAGCTCACGCACTTTACGGGTTGAGAGTGGCTTCCTAACACAGCTTTGCAGGTTCCTGCTGCTAGATCCCATACGCGGACGGTTCCGTCGTCAGAAGCCGAGGCGACTAGCTTCCCGTCGGATGTAAAGCAGACCCCGTTAACTGCCGACTGGTGTCCAACTAGGGTTGCGATCGTATCGCACAACTCGAGACTCCAGATCCGAACAGATTTATCAGCCGAACCTGATGCCAGAACTCCTCCATGAGGCCCAAAGGTAACGCAGCGCACCTCGCCCGTATGACCCTGCAAGTATGCCCAGAACTCCATCGCATCTACTTTCCAAAGGCGAATTTGGTTATCTTGGCAACCTGCCGCTAACACCTGACCATCCGGACTAAAACTCACACTACTTGAATAATCTGTGTACTCTTTGAAGGTCACTATACATTGGCCGAGATGAGTGTTCCAAAGGCCTATAGTTTTATCGGCTGAGGCCGCGGCGAGTAGTCTCCCACTTGGACTGAAACTCAGACTTGTGACATAAGAAGCTTTGAACCGAGCCGCGGGGAATGAGGAGTCGACGTCCCAAAGTCGGATTGTGTTATCAAACGACGCTGATGCCAACGTCTTACTCTCAGGTGCAAAGGCCAAGCTTTCTATTGGATCACTATGGCCTTGAGTCTCTGCAGTGTAGATGACGTTTCCGAGCTCCCAGATACGAATGGAAGCATCTCCGGATCCAGAAGCAAGCCATCTCCCGTCGGGACTAAAGCTAACGCTATAAATAACATGATTGAAGGACCCCCGGAAGGTGCCTAAGCGCTGCATACTGTCAACATCCCATACGCCAACAAGCCTGTCGGATGATGCGGAGGCAAGCATGTTTCCGCTCGGCCTAAAGCGGACCTGTAGCACATGGCCATCATGTCCTTGCAGCGTCGAGATACACGATCGTGATGCCGTGTTCCATATGCGAATCGACTTATCGTGCGAGCCCGACGCGAGGAGCCTACCATTGGGACTGAAAGCGACACTGTTGACACGATCAGTGTGTCCTTGCAATACGGCGACGCACTTGCCTGTTTCTGCGTCCCAGAGACGTATCGACTTGTCATATGATCCTGACGCCAACAGACCTTCAGTTGGGTGAAAACAAACACTTTCCACCCGACTTGTGTGACCACTTAGTACCGATTTGCACTGCTGCGTGCGCGTGTTCCAGATACGAATGGTTGTGTCATACGAGCACGAGGCCAATAACCTCCCATCCATGCTGAAATCGACACACGTCACGTAGCTCGTGTGACCTTGCAAGACCCCTACACACTGTTTAGTTTCAACGCTCCACAGGCGTATGGTTTTGTCATCAGAAGCTGAGGCTATGAGCGAGCCATCTGGACTGAACGCTACGCTGTAAACATTATTGGTGTGACCTTGAAGGGTCGCGAGGCATGTCCCTAATTCGACATCCCAGATTCGAATGGAGTGATCGGCCGATCCTGAAACCATGGTTCTACCGTTGGGGCTCAATACCACAGATTTCACACCTTTGCTATGTCCCACAAGGGGTGGTTTCTCCCCCGCGCTCGCCCCTTTCAAATTCGCGTGCTGAAAAGTCGAATCGGTTACAACAGCTTGGTATAGTGTGCAGCCTCTTAAATCGCTCCGACTAAAGTCACATCCTATGAGTTGTGCTTGATTCAGATTGGCCTGAGGTACTCGGATTCCACTCCAGTCGCGGACATCGTTAAATCGAAAGGGGAACAATCCTGCAACGCTGCCATAGTTTAGAACGCTGATTGCATTCGCTGCTGCAGTGACGAGTCGTTGATCTGCAAGTTTGTTATCATCCTGCGTGCGCGTCATCAGCACGAGATCAATGTACGCACGCTTCCGTAATGGGTTGAAAGCGATATCCTTAGCATTTTGATGAAGCTGATTCATGTCCTTAGCAATGAGGCGATCGCCCAAGGTCTGGATCAAGGCTTGGACCGCATCTCCCATCGATTTTCTTTCCTTTTGTTCACTAGCAGGTGCATATGGCTTCGCATCAGACGTCTACGTAGGTTCATTTGCGAGTCATTCGTTATTCAAGCATTCATGCAAGTTCGTGGTGTGCCAACCAAGTCGAGTGAGTGATGAATTGATCGAGTATACCAGTGAGGGAGTGGTGTGGTCGATGCACGAGCCGAGGGTATGCATTGCCAGCGTAAGAAGGCTGCTAAAGCCCCCCAGGTCACCGCGGAATCAAAGCATTAAACCTTATGTCTTCACAATCGTTGCGCTTGGGGCATCCATTCTTGTCCACAATTTGACGACAGGAAAGGTTGCGAGGATTATCTGACGAACCACAGAGTGCATTGGAACGTACCTCTACTTGTGACATCTCAGGTACATATGCCGACATATTGATGCAGTCTGCACTGCGCAGCAGCACCACTACACCGTAGAAACACACCCTGATGCAAGCCTGAGCGCTCAGTCGTTTCCTGCCATCCAAATATCTTCGAGAACATCCTCTGACGTGAGGCAGTTGTTAGTTAGGAGTAGGTGTGTAAAGAGTGCCGGAGAGCGAGTGGACAGACAGCACTTGCGGAGATTCTGTATGTTGCGTATGGATATTGATTACATCTATTATCGTATTCTTATTCAAGTACCCTGGTCAAGTGAGATACCACTGCCTCAACTTGAACGCGAAGACCGTCTCTGGGTTAGGCTATTGTACACCTTGTGCGGTCCTTGATCGGAATTCGCTCCGACCTAACCAAATTAGGCTCTCTTTGCGCCACAGCAAGCGCCTCTTGCCTGTTGTGATAGCATACTAGCCGCTCTAGTTGGGTGTCTAATTCAGCTTGCTCAAAGTTGGTCGCAGCTAGATCAAGACCATAGTTTCCCAAGATTGCAAGCAACTTCATATCTTCTGGCTTGACAGCGCCAAGATTACGGCTGGATGCATTAGCTTCAGAAACTATGGACTCAGGGTCCTCCAGGCTCAAAACTCCTGCGTAATGATTTAATGATCCCCAGGAGAGCAGCTTTCCATCAGAACTGAAAGCAAGGGACTTGATGGAGCCAGCAGGACCACTCACACGCCCGATCTCCTTGGCTGCGTTGATATCCCAAAGGCGAATGAAGTCATTCGGCGAAGCAGATGCAACCTTCTGTCCATCTGGACTGATGCTCACGACACAGACCCATCCTAAGTGTCCTCGAAGAATTGCGACGCATTGATCGGCAGAGATGTCCCATACGCGAACACAGTTGTCACTTGCTCCGGACGCTAGCCACTGCCCATCAATACTAAAATCGGTGCATAGAACGTAGCCTTTGTGCTCCGAGAAAGTTGCGAGACTGCTTCTAGACTGGACATTCCAAACACGGATCGTTGTCTCCTTCGTCCCTGAAGCCATGAATTTTTTCTCATCGGGGTTGAAAAACATGCGACTGATTGTTGCATTGGGGCCCTTTCGCAAGATAGCATTACATACTCCATCACACACGTTCCAAATACGAGACGTTCCGTCTTCATAGCTTGATGCTAACAGCCTTCCGTCGTTACTGAAACGAGACATGATAACGGGTGTTTTGGTTTTCAGAACCTTTGTACAGTTTCTAGACGCCACATCCCAGAGACGAATAGAACCGTCCGCCGAACTCGAAGCTAGAGTCGCACCATCTGAGCTGAACGTCACATCCGCCACATCATTTGAATGACCCACGAGGAGAGCGCTCATGCCTCCGGACTTCACGTTCCAAAGCCGAACCGTGGTGTCGCCCGAACCTGTTGCGACAAGCTGCCCATCTGGACTAAAACTGATGGCCCACACAGGCCCTGTGTGCTGGTGGAGCATCGATCGACATAGTGCGGCCTCCACATTCCATAGGCGTACTAAATGGTCTTCCGACCCTGACGCTAGCTGTCTACCATCTGGGTTGAAACAGACACTTTCGACCCTCTTGGTATGTCCTCTAAACACACCTAAGCACTTCCCATCTTGCGCATCCCACAGGCGAATGAAGGAATCGCTGGCAGCTGATGCCAGCAGTCTGCCATCAGGACTAAAGCAAACACTTCGTACCCAGAGAGTGTGCCCTTCCAGGGTCAGCTTACGCTGTCTCCTCTGGACGTCCCACAAAATTATGCTGCAGTCTGCCGAGCATGAGGCGAGAATCTCACCATTCGGGCTGAAGCAAACATCCTGCACATGCTGCGCATGTCCTTCAAGGGTCGCAGTGCATGTCCTGGTATCAACATCCCATAGACGAATGGTTCTGTCAGAAGAGCATGACGCCAACTTCTTCCCATCCGAGGCAAAGCTCAGGCCATTGACGGAGTTCACATGGCCTTGTAGGGTTCCAACGCATCGCCTCGAGCCGACATTCCATAGTCGTATGGAGTTGTCCTTGGAGCCGGATGCCAGCAAACTGCCGTCTGGATTGAATTGAACGCAGTTCACCCGGCCAGAATGGGCGGTTAAGCTTTCTATGCAATATCCATGATCTCGGCTCCATAGGCGCACCGAGTGATCGCAGCCGCCCGATGCAATCAATTCACCACTGGGGCTAAACGTAACGCATAACACACCATGCGTGTGGCCCTGCAAAACCCTGATGCATGTTGCGTTTTGTGTGTCCCACAGTCGAATTGTCCGATCATAGGAACTTGACGCGACCACATCCCCCTTTGGACTAAACGAAACGCAGGAGAGCTGGTTTGAGTGGCCCATGAGCGGGGAATATTCTCCAGCGTCGGCACCTTTCATGTTCGCTCCTCGAAAGCTACTGCCTCTGAGAGTGGCTTGGAAGAGAGTGCAGTATGATAAGTCCGCGCTTTCAAAGTTGCAGGCAAGGATCTGCGCGCAGCTCAGGTTCGCGTGCGGAACACGAATACCACTCCAATCGCGAATCTCATTGAAACGGAATGGGAAGATGTTATTCACAGCCCCATAGTTGAGAGTGCTTATTGCGTTGCTTCCTGCGATCACGAGTTTTGCATCTGACTGTGGGTCATCTAGTTTCTGACGGGTCCTAAGAACGAGGTCGACATACGCCTGTTTCAGGTCTGGTTGCGCAGCAATGCTTTCGGCATGTCTCTTGAGCTGGTCATTGTCATGGGTGAAGCGAGTGGCCCCCAATGTCTCTACGAGAGTTAGAGGCGGCACTGCTGATTTGCATTCGCCCTCGCTGCTGCAGCACGTCTCTGAGTAGGGTAATGCACACTATAGCAGAGTAGGTTGAGTATGCAAGACTTTGAGTACATATGCAATTTCAGCGGACGAGTTAGGATATTATACAGTCGAATTCGTCAACAGACACAAAACCGGACGGAAAGTCTATGCGAAGTCGCGACATATAAATGGTGCACTCGAACTTGTGGTGAGTCGAGGCCGAGATTCGCAAATTTCAGGCAAAACCTTGCAAACACACCGGCGTTCAAGTACTTACGCTAGGTTGAGACATATGTATACACCGTCTTGAGTGAATGAACTGCTTGTCACAGCTGTGCACCGGCTGGAACAGCCAAAAAGCCTTGTAAAACGAAGTGGACAAATTTGGGACAAATTGATCCATTCAGCTGCGAATGACTGGAGTGCTGCTGGTTAGGGTGCTGATCTGGTCCATAGCGGGAAGAATGCAGTTGGTCTGCAAACTACACAGACATGGTTGGCTATAACCTTAACCAGATGATATTCAACGACCCTTCCGAGAGTTCTCACTGGAGAGGAAGTGATTTTCCCTCACTGTCCGACCACACTCGGAGCGTCCCGCCGGGCTAGCCAGCGAATCAATATAGTCGTTAACAGCAGTGTATGAGTGTTAACAAAGTTACTAAATCCTAGCATAAATCATCAAAGACTCGTCGGTCTGCATCAGAAGCGAGCATCCAGCGAGAGGAGCTGCACCGGAATGGACCTAAACTCACAATGGAAGGGAATCACGAACACTGAGGTGTACAAGACTGCACACAATTACATAAATGGGCGTTCAGCTCATCAGTCATGATTGCAAGGCGTTGACTTCGTGGGCTTAAACACGGGATCTGCGCCCGGAATCTTCGAGCGTGGAATAGAACGGAGTTCGCGGACGCTCTTTGAAATGATCTCAACCGCACGATCAACCTCATCCTCAGTGATAATAAGCGGAGGTGCCAGGCGGATGATCGTATTATGAGTTGGCTTGGCGATGATGCCACGGTCGCGAAGGAGGAGGCACAAATCCATCGCGCTCTTGTCGATGTCATCGTCTGTCTTCATCACAATGGCGTTGAGCAAGCCTTTGCCTCGGACAATGCTGATTGGGCTGTTAGGCTCATTCACCAATGGCAAGAGGCCGTTACGGAACCGCTCACCAAGTCGGAAGCTTCGCTCCACAAGGTTCTCTTCCTTGATGACTTCGAGCGCAGCTCGCGCAACAGCGCATCCAAGTGGGTTACCTCCAAACGTGGAGCCGTGCGAGCCTGGAGTAATCACGTCCATGATATCGTTGCTCGTCAGGACGCAGCACACGGGATAGAGACCACCCGAGAGTGCTTTGGCGAGAATCAAGATGTCGGGTTTCACTCCGTCATAGTCGCATGCAAGCAACTTGCCGGTTCGGCCGCAACCAGTTTGAATCTCATCAGCAATCAAGAGTGCGCCATACTTGTGGCAGAGCTCCTGTGCTCGCTTCATGTAGCCATCTTGCGGAACAACGACACCGCCTTCACCCTGGATTGGCTCAACAATGAATGCGGCAACACGTCCTTGGTACTGCTTGAGCTTAGCTTCGAGATGCTCAAGGTCGTTGTAGCGGACCTTAACATGACCAGGCACGAGCGGACCAAACCCGCGTCTGGCTTCGGCGTCACAACTCATGGAAATGGCCTGGAGAGTTCGACCGTGGAAGCAACCGCAGGCGGAAATAATCACAGCCTCATTGTCAGGAACCCCACGACGGTCATAGGCATAGCGTCGAGCGATCTTAATCGCGGTTTCGACACCTTCGGCGCCGGTATTCATCGGCAAGACCTTATCGTATCCGAAGTATTCAGTGATGTACTTAGCAAACTCAGGCAATTGGTCGCTGTATACAGCTCGGGAGGTGATCGAGACCCTATCAAGCTGGTCCTTCATAGCCTTAACAATCTTGGGATGCAAATGACCTTGGTTGACGACCGAGTAGCAGGACAGAAAGTCCATGTACTGCTTACCATCTGCGTCCCACACATTGACGCCCTGCGCCCGAGAAACGACGATGGGTAGAGGGTGATAGTTATGGGCCGCATAGGCATACTCAGTCTCGACGCATCGACGTGAGTTGGGCTGGAGCGAGTTGAGCTCGGCTTGCGACAGGCCGCTCTCACTTGCGAATTGGCGAGCGCCCTGAGGAATGCGATGGGTTGTCGCAGCTGCCGCAGCTGCAAGTGAACCCGACACAATGGACTTGTTGGCAGGGAGACGTGATGCTGCAAGAAGACGAGAGAACATAGCTGATACGTTAGTGAGGCGATTGAATAAGCCAACTAGCTGGGTTTTTCAGAGTGGTCAACGTCTGAAAGGGAAGTGGATGAACAGCGAATGGGGGTAGTAGTAGACACCTTTGTTGGAGACAGGTTGGTATCGTACTGATTTGGAGGTTTCGAATTGCTGCGTGTAGGTGATCAGGTGAGCAATTCAGAAAGTCACTGTGGTGCTCGTCTGCGAAGGATGCTGTGCCTTGTCAGGTCTGCGTTACTTCAAGTCGAAGTGGGGTGAATCAAATGCAGTGTAGATCCAAGGCGTGAGCTACTTATGAATTAACAGGGGGATATCATACATCACAGGCTCCATTCTGAATGATTTTCGATCTTGCTACACCACCTTTACTCCGAACGAGCATCACGCCTGACAGTCCAAATTGTCACTTCTCTTGGATCGGAGTTTCGTGCGGTTTCCTCACCCGAGCCTGCCATCGGCTCAGATTCAGCTTGGCCCTATGGGCCATACATCCCAGCGGCTACCGCACAAAATATGCAACCCATGACCCGGCCTTGCCCTATCCACGTATTCAAGTACGATCCAAACGAGATTCAGTGTGGGTTCACCCGCTTAGGGGCAATTTCATGTCATAGTTCGTGTGATGAAAAGGCCGGCTCGAATAGCTCGCCACCTACGGGTGTGTTTCAGTCCGATCCTGTCAAATATACGGTGTAACTCGTGCACGCGGGTGTGGTGCGCGGGAATTCAGCGATAACGCAGCTGCAATTGAGAGATTCAATTTGTGTGGTCGATTGTATATCCCACTCAAAATTCCCAAGCCGCGTCATCATTCTACCCGGTGTATCGTGGCGCGGAACTAATTGGGGTATTCTACGCGTGGTGCATCATAATTGACCATGTCAGACCAGCCCAAATACACCCGCAAGTCACCCAGATCCAGTCTACCCTACCTACTGATCTTGCTCAGCTTGCTGGAGGCCGGTGTCGCGTTCAAGGTACGTGCAATTGGGAGGCTTGGAGATGGTATGCATAACGCCGACATAACCCTATGCATCGTTTCGCACTACGCCAGACCGCAGACAAGACCTCACACACTCACAACTCGACGTAAACTCGGTTCATTGCTTGGTGGTTGTTCTAGCTCGGGACTTGGGGTCGACTCTACCGCTTCACACTTGCCCCGCTGATTGGATATACGGTACGTGCGCACAGGATAAACGCATGCTTCAACCTATTCGATGTTTTCCTATGCGCTATATTGCTATTCTATACCACCCTCATCGGGTGTACCCTAAGCTCCGTTACTGTGAGCTCTGGATTGCGACGGCGTCATCGCGCGCAGTGCCTGAAACGGAGATCTGGTGAGGTGATGGGTTGCCAAAGTGTCGGTCCGGATGACCCAACCTGCATTCAAGTTGCATCTCGCCTAACTCCTACTGATCTTCGACTTAACCTCGCTCAAACCCAAACTCCAGGCCTTCTCAACCTTCGTCGTATCAGTTTGCTCGCTGTTCCAGCACATTGACATCTTTGGTAAAAGCGAAGATGGCTCGGTAGACCCCATCAAGAAACTCATCTGCGCGCCGTACACGTATTTCTATCGCTTCGTAATCTATGCTCACCGAGCCGTGATCCGACACGAACCGGTGGCGACGAGGTTTGCTCCAGGCTTCTACCTCTCAGGTTGGTTCGACCGCGCAGAACACGCACGACGCGCGTTCGACGAGTATACTCGCGCACATGGCCAAACCGCAAAGCCCGCAGATTCCCGCCTTGCGGTGCTAGATTTGACCTGCGAACTTCCCCGTGTAGTTTATGACCCGAAGGTGATCGCGGAGTACATCTGTGTGCCAACCTTCGATCGGTGCTCTCCCAGCGCTGCGAAGCTTGAAATGATCACGCGGTGGGTCATGCAGCACCGAAACGCTGGGCGCGAGGTCGTTATTCACTGTGCCTTCGGTCATGGGCGCTCGGCAACATGTCTCGTCGCTTCCATGCTTGTAAGCGGAGTCGCGAAGAGCATTTCTGAGGCGGAAGAGATTCTTAGGCGTGAGCGTCCACTTGTCGAGCTGACATCGATTCAAATTCACACATTGAATGAGTGGCTTACCCTCTTCCACCCAGAGCTTGAGGGAGCGCAATATTATAAGGATGGCTAAGAAGTTTCGAGTCATTATGAGGAAGCTCTACACTCCCTCTATCAGCAACTCCATCTACATTTCAAGGCACTTTGGTGCCTTTTGAGCAGACCACTGCTACTACTACACTAGCTCATTGGCTGTACACTAAACTAGCAATACATTTATTCAAGGAGTGGTTACATTACAATGAGTAGGTCATTCTGGGTGGTATACACATAAGGGGATTCACTAAGTGACAGTGTAGAATTATAATTCGCGGTCACGGCGCTCACGTTCCGCACGGGCTTCGGCAGCAGTCTTACGACGTTTGGGACCATTGCCATTGGCCGCATTGTTCGCACTGCCGCCATTCGGAGCCGTCTGGTAGTCTTGATCATTATAGGCGTGGTAATCCTGTGGACCAGGAAGTCCATCGTGCCTGTCGCGAATAGACTTGAACCAGCGGGGATGCCAGATCAGGTGGAAAGTCGAATGCTGCTCACGGTCCTCATGAGAGAGATGCGGGACACGCAAGGAATCGGTAGCACCACCAGGAAGACGGAAGTTGTACATGTACCAGGGCTGCTTTGTCTTTGTGGTGAGATCCTTCTCAGGCGTGGGCGCCAGGGGTCGCTGGCTGTAGGGGATACGACTCGCAGGGGACTGTGCAGAGCGATCGACCTCTGCGCGGAATGCCTCCAACTCTTCTCGGGTGTTGAAGGTCTTGAGTCCCTTCACAGCGGAGTAATCCAATAGACTGCAGTTGGGCTCTTCTGGCTTGTAGTCCCACCAATTGACAAGGAAAGTCAAACGCTTAGCACCAGGGGGCGCAGGGCGTTCGGCATTGTGAGCGCCACTCAGAACACCGTGCAGTAGCTCTCCATGGAAGATCAAGTACTTGTTGCGCTCGGGGAAACTCAAGTAGCCATGTTCTGCGACGACTGGCGTGTAGCCCGAGCCATGGGGCGACCACTGATCGGTGATCATTGTGGGGCCACCGAGATCGGTAAGGTAGAAAATGGAGGCGTACTGGGGATGGGAAAGGTAGTGCTTGTTGCTCGCAACGGATTCATCCTTGTCCACATGCCATCCAATCATGCCAGTGGGACCAGCAGCAACTAACTGAACCCACCATTCGGCTCCAACATTCTTGCTGTGGGGCTTAACGAGGTCTCGCAAGCGCACAATAGCTTCTTCGATTGCCGTGCGGGGCTCTTGGCCCTTGGGGAACCAGCGGGTACGATACTTGCCATTCAGAAGCGCGGGCAACTCACGTTCATAGGCGGCGATGAGTTTGCATTCCTCTTCGAGTCTTTGAACCAAAGCTGGTGGGAAGACATCTCTGAAGGTCTTTACAATGTCCTCTCTGTCAGTGACGCGATTGGAGGGGGAGGCAGTCATTCGAGCGGTGGAAGTGAGCATGGACGGTGTTGCCGTTACGAGCATGCTGACATTGCACTGAACACAACTACCGACAAAGTCTCGTGAGGCAAACCATGATCGATTCTACGTTCATACTTGCGCGATAGAGAAATACGTACCTAGGGTCGTGAGGGACGCGAACAGTTGGGAGCGCAACAACTCCCGCGATGAGATATATGCTCAACAAGAGCAGGGGAAATTTCCATTTTCGCCACTGGTCACGCATTTCGCTGGGCTTGCGGGTGTGGAAGCTCAGTAAATGTGATTTGTCAACTTAAAACGGAGGGAGAGTGGAGTAATTCACACACCTATACGAGTTGCACGATGAGCCAAATCAGGTTGCATGAGCAATGCGTGCTCTGTGCGGTTTCTCAAGATTCACGTGGAAAGGATGGAGCGCCGATATCTCGCAAGACACCGACTGCAACGGCAAACATACAAGATAAAATGTAAAGATAAGCCACTGTGCAGTTTGTTTAAGAATTTCTAGGGCGCATCACTGCGCTCACTACTCGCTTTCACGAAATCGGAAAAATGGATCGCAGGCACGTGATTATGTCGCAGAGGTATGGTTGAACATGAACATGGGAATTGACCTGGGGGATAACATGCAGCAGTTTACTTTTCCAATCTATTCTGGAATGATATTGATTGTCCACTACGCCATTTACTCAGACATGGCCTCACCATGCCAGTGATTCTGGTAGTCCGAAACCTCTTGAGAAACGACCTCGGACTTAGGGGCCTCTATGTCAGTGGGCAGATTGCTGAAGCCATTGATTCGATGGCACGCCGCGTGTGTGGAATCGCCACAGCGATTCGCGTCGCGGGCCGGTAGTACACGTCGTGCCTCACTCCATCACCCTGCAAACATGACTGCCTCTGTATCAAACCAAAGCCACAATCCAGCTCGTTGCGTGACAAATCCACGTTTCGTCCCATTGCACTTACTTGGGATAACCTAGCGAACGGCTCAGGGTCTATTCTTGAGCTGGCCAGCCGCAGTGCCCTTGGCTGCGTTGCAATGCCAAGTGCTCACCAGCGCTGCAGCCAGCAGCTCAGGCCGGGGCCTGGTTTGAATTTGAAATCCGAGCCTACTCACCCCAGCTCGGGGGTGCTGGAATAGGGGCCTATTTCAAATTTTTGACTGTTAATTTCATAATGGAAGAGAGTGGCTATCTCACGGGATCGGTTGTGCCCTGGGCAAATAATTATAGTATTCGACTCTACAGTGGGTTAGAGTGTCACACCACTGCATAAGACCTTCGTGCTTGTTGAGCATTCACATCATTTCGTGATTGTTGTGTTCAAATCGGACGACCCAAATTTCAAACGTCTCGGGTTGCGTGGAGTCACTGCGGTTCTAAGACGTCAGCGGGAGTGCTCACCCAAGCTAACCAGGTTGCAAGCTTTGTCTATGCTTCCAATGCTTATCTTTTCAAATGCACTCTGATCCGCTGTCCCGCTCTACAGAGAGGGCCCCAGAACCCGCTTCGCCCTAGCTCTGCTTTCCCAGGAGGATCGCTTGTGTGTTTGTCTTTGGACGAATCTCTGCCAGGCTGCGCAGTTCCGAAGGCCACTTCGCTCGCGCAAGCACCACCCCTCGGCTCGGCAGATCCATCCCTCACACTTGCTTGGTCAGGCTAGGTTGCCACGCCCAGCATAGCGCTGACTGCTCGGTTTCCACTAACGGATTCTCGAATTTGAAAATTTCGAGACACCGTCTCTGAGCGGCCCACAGTGCAACCTAAGAGAGCTTGTCGCTCCTCTGGGCTTAGTAGTCTATTGTTTTAGACGGGATCTCACCGCTTGCCCACCTCTCAGCGTGCGCGGTGATTGATATCTCTTGGATCCACCCGCTGGACTAGGTTCCTTCCTCGAGTTTGATTTTCAAATTTTGAGCTCGATCAATCTGTCCATCTCTTGAGACTTCCGCGCAAACACACGCATCGGTCGACTTTAAGAGTGTGTATTTCTTTGGTTTTTTGCGTTTTCATTGCTCCACAGTGATCTGATCCGACTTGCCACCTATGGATCGGATGAGTATATTCCGCTCCTCCTCGGGGGTTGCCGGAGCCGCTGCCGCCGCAGGTGCAAGCAGTGCTCCGAGCAGAACAGTCGCTACTAACGAGCAGCACAGCCTCCTTCGCTCAGGAATGAGCATGGATGGAGGTTGTAACGAGTCGTCGATGGGCATGAACAACACGAGACTTGATATGCGTATGGGATCTAACCCAAGCCCTAGTATGGGTGTGAATATGGGCATGGGCTTTGGCGCGACAACGATGGATATGGCTATGAGCAGTACCCTTGGTATGCACGTGAACATGAATGCCCATATGGAGATGGACATGAGCATGGGCGCGACCGGAATGAACCTCGATGTAAGCTCACAGCACGTAACGGACATGGGTCTGAGCAATGTGACGAGCGCGCTCGAGGATGGTGCCAGCATGGGAAGCGGACAACTCAATGGCGCTTCACTGGCGACTGCCAGTGCGGCGAGTACTACTGTGGGCTTGTCAAAGGGTTCGCTGATGAGCAACAGCACAGCTCGCCAACCTCTACAGCTCAGATCACCCTCGCAGCACAACTCCCAGCTTGGCATGCTGAGCGCAAACCCTCAGAGCAGGATGGGCAAAGGATTGGGTCTTGGTTCGGCACCGCTTTCAGCTGTACATTCCAACGCCAATTCACCCACGCGACCCGTGAAGAGTGCTGCTCCCTTCATGAACCAAGGATCAGCACATCAACATCAGCAACAGAAGCAAGTCGAGTCGATGGACTCCAATGGATCTCGGCAATTCCAACTTCAGAGCCCCGCCCGGACACAGGCCCCGATGGTTCATTCTCAGAATCAACAGCAGAGCTCGCAATCCCAGGCGCATTCTCAAATGCTCTTCCAATCGCAATCTCAGCCTACTCCACAGCCCCAAACGCAGCCACCCCACTCTGCACGCTATTCGACACCCCTTCGAAGAATGGGTATGCTGCAGAAGCACGCCGAAGAAAATCCCCCAGCTGCTGCTAGTGGGTCCTCAGGACTTCTAGGGTCCCCCAATTGGGAGCGCCCAAGTGGACTCCTGAAGCCGACCATTAAGCGCATGGCAACCGTGTCATTGGGTGCGAGCACGAACACCTCAACTCTGAGCGACGAAACGGCAATCAATGATTCACTAATCTCCTGCACGAGCATGGCCACTTCGACTACGCTGGCTCCTCCTAATACTGTATCAGCCGCAGCTCAAGCCAATGATGCCGGGGAGATTGTCCCTGCCCTCGAGGTTGCATCCTCTACAGCCTCAGTTGATTCAGGTGCTGTAGCACCCGATTCCGACGCCAGCGTCATGAAGGCAGCCAACGCTGTTGTTGCTGCGGCTACAGTGGTGGGTTTGGTCTCGCCGCGCTCTTCATACTTCAATCAGTTGCGTACTCCTCGCCACCGATCAGGCTCCACTGTCTGTGTGACTTCGCCTCGTGGCGTTCAGGCACCAATGGGTTCCCCTTCCGTCGTAGGATCTACAGCAGCAGCAGGCGACTGTGCAGCCCCTCCTGACACAAATTCTATGGAATATCGCCGCATCTCGCATCCTCAGCATCAATCGCAGTTAGAGACGATGTCAGTCCTTAGTGAAGCTTCTTCAGGTATGACCACTTCAGGCGCACTGTCTACTACTACAACTGCGACAGCGACAGCGATTGCACCCCTTTCTGCTCCGATTCCGAGCCCAGCTATGCAAGCGAGGAACTTGACGTTAGCAATGTCAACCTCAGGGCCTCATTCGAATGCGGGCAGTGCCTCATCTGAGGAAGGTGGAGATAGCGGCAACGCTGGAGGGGCAATGCAGATGGGAAACCTTGCCTCTCCCAGTGCAGACTCGACAATTGCTCCCACGCCACCGGTATTGTCTACTGCTGTCTCAACCAGTTCGGCCGGTTCCCCCGCACCCCAAATCGTTCTATATAATAACGCAGATCGCGATACCCGACAGCGTATGGAAGTAGGGTACCGAAGTGCCGTACATGGGGCACGTGCCGCAGCGAAGGCAGCACAAGAATGTGTCGAGATCATTAATGACAAAGAATTCATGACAACAACTCTATTTACCATGGACCAATGGCCAATTGAGATCGATGCACGGTTCCTTGAGACAAGGCAGTTGAGCGAGTCCACTCGTGAGTTGAGCACAACCTCGGCTTCACCCACACCTACTATCAACTTCTTGCGTCGTGTGCAGACCAATTCAAGTCAACTGTCGACCAACGAAGATCACTTCCCCCAGCAACAACCTCAGCGAATTATCGGTGCAAAATACTACCCAGACGGAGCGGTTTATGAAGGAGAGCTTGACCCTGTAACGCTAAAGCGCAGCGGTTCTGGCACCTTCTTGAACCGACATGGTGATGCTTACGAAGGCGAGTGGAAAGAGGACCGACGAAGCGGTTGTGGTATTTACTCATGGCGGGCAGGCGGTTGCTATCGAGGAGAATGGAAGTCCGGGAAGATGGACGGTCTTGGCGCATTCTCATGGCCCAATGGAGACGAGTATTGGGGAGAATGGAAGGCGGGTCGCATGTTTGGTAAGGGCAAGAAGCGTATTTCGAATGGAGACGTGCACTTCGGCCTATGGAGTGAAGATGCGGCGAATGGATTTGGCCGTCGCTTCTTCGCCTGCGGCGATCGCCATGAGGGGCTGTATCGCAATGATAAGCGTCATGGTTATGGCGTCTATCTTTGGGCGTCAGGAGAGCGGTATGAAGGTGACTGGGTAGAAGGTACAATGACTGGAAAAGGAAAGAAGTACATTTTGGGCGGTGATATCTATGAGGGAGATTGGGTTCGTGACTTGGCTCACGGTATGGGAGTCAAGACCTTCGCCTGCGGTGATCGTCACGAAGGTCAATACCGACTCGATCAGCGACATGGCTACGGTGTTTATTCGTGGACCAACGGTGACCGCTTTGAAGGCTTCTGGATCGATGGTGAGCAATGCAAGCGTGGTACCTACTGGTATGCTAATGGCAATGTCTTTACAGGCTACTACGTTCGTGGCCGGAAGCATGGCCGTGGCTTGTTCACGACGGGAGACACCACTTACGAAGAGTACTGGGAGAATCACCAACGTAAGAGCCGCGTCTTGACCCGCTACTGGCCGCGAAGACTTCTCCACACAACCCCAGCACATATCACCTGCACTCCTGACTCCAACTTCGGTCCGGTCCGAGATATGCCACCGCTTCCTCCGAACTGCTATGACCAGCTATTAACTCTGGATGCAGTAGAACGCGATATCGCCAATCTATCTGGTTCAGCTCAACACGTACGTGACAACCAGGTCTCAGACGCGACACCTACTCCGTCGACGAGTGAAATGGCACCCGAAGGCGCAATGTCTAGCACCGCACCAAGTCATAGTGCACGAGATGAAAATTCCGTTCGCAATCAGCCCATGTTCTACATTTCACCAAATACGGTGCGCCATGTCGAGCCAAATGATTCGACAGGTTCACATTCAGCGGTTGGTACCACCACAGCAGGCCCGGCACATCATGCTCATGGTCAATCTCAGAGCAGCGAGGCAGCTTCTGCGATGTCGACCATGCCCGCTGATGTGAGCGAGAACACTACCGGTGCTACTGGTGCATGTGATTCTAGATCTGCCGCGAACGATGACAAGAACAAACTGAACGGCATTTGCACAGTTTGCTACGTCGCTAACATCAACTGCGTGCTGATCCGCTGTGGTCACATGGCGACTTGTCTTGAGTGTTCGGACCGTCTCGATCGGTGCCCCATTTGCCGAGCTAACATCGAGGATGCCATTCAGATCTATCGAGTGTAATCGCTCCTCTGCACACTATCGCCTAAACCTCCCCTTCGACATTTTCTTAATCGCGACATTGTCTTAGCTTACATGTGGATTACAGAGTTTACGCTGAACTTGAATTTTCGAGTCAATTTCATCTTATATCTAGTCAGTATTTGTTCTTCGTATCTTCTGCTCTTCCTTTAGTCTCTATTATTCTATCATTTCGAATTGTTGTACGTTTTCACCCCCTTTTAGTTCCCCACTCGGATTCAACGATTCACTGATTTTTGTTTGTCACGTAGCTGTTCCCTTCTTCCCCTTTGTGGATAGCGTTCTAATTAGCTCGCCCCTAGCCCCACTCCTGCTACGTTACAAACAGTGCGTCTACATAGGTTTTCTCCTCTGCACGCAATTTGTAGACGTCGGAGCTTCAGGTCAAATGAATTGCATCACATGGCCGACAAGCTCCGTGCGTTGGTCAACCTCGTTCAAGTGTGCGTGGCTCGATACTCTCAGCTTGTATGTATACCCTATTACACCCTCTCTAAGAACTAACATATTTTCCACATTTGAGATAGCGAGCCATCTCGACCCTTGCGTGTACATGTCTGTGATGAATCCAGTTCTTTGACTGCGAGCTGCAGTTCTGCTTTTGCACTTTTGAGCGATTACAATACATCTGAGAAATGTTTGCAGATGCCAGGCTGATTGTCAGTAGTGAAACGTCGATTGCGATGCGCAACACCACCCCCCGGCTGCGCTTTCGCTTGGCTACAGACAGACAAAGACCCAACTCGCAAAATGTTGCCACTTAGGACCTGCTTCCGTCCAGGTTTCGCACTTTCACCAACTTGTGAAATTGAGTGTAGTACTCGCTGTACTTTTCTGCAAACTTGTGAGTTAGGTCTATTACACTATGTCCGACACGAGGTTTGCCCTAGACGAACGCTTTGCGCGTTTCGGTGGGAAGAAAACCAGCAACAAGGAAATCTCCGGCAAGAGCGTGGGTAAGAGCGTTTGGGACCTCGCTGCGGAGGAGGAAGAGGTCGTGTTCAGCCTGCCCGACGAGGAGAAGACCTCTAGTAAACCCAAGAGCGCCAAGGTTCCCAAATCCACCGCGATCAAAACATCCGCAGAGGCTGCGAAATCTCTGAAAACCCCTGCGCCCACCGTCTCAGAACAAAACGCTACTGCGAAGAGCGAGCACAAGCAAGAGAAGACGACAGCCAAGATGGCTACCACTCTTGTCCCCTCCACGAAACCACAGACCCAGACTTTTGAGCATGCCAAGCCAAAGAAAGCTGAGAAGGCTGGATCGATCTCAACTGCAACGAGCAGTGCTAAGGTACTCGCGAAGGCTGATCCACCTAAGAGCCACTTAGCCTCAAAACGTGAGTCATCTAAGCAGAAACTGCAGGCCCAGGTTGAAGTAAGAGATCCCGAACTCAGTGATAATGCAGATGAGGTAGAGATCGAAGAGGAGTCCAAGGAAGCCTACGAGCACGACGAAGACGAAGATGGATGGGAGCACGACGAAGATGAAGATGGATGGGAGCACGACGAAGAGGACGAGGATGAAATGGAGTATGAAGAGGACGATGGCACCGAGGTTGATCCCCGATTCTTGCTAGACGAAGACGACATCGATGTTGAGAACAACGATGCTCTAGATAACATTGAAATTGCTGATGATGAACGCGAAGAGTTCGAGCGGCTTGTCCAGGAGCACCTGAAGAAGTTGGACAAAAAGAAAGAGCCAGTGCCTACCAAAGCACCTGTCTTTGACCTTGAGAAAGAAGCTGCAGCTGCCGAGCAAGCGAAAGTTAAGCAGAAGCAGAGGGGTATCTGCTTTTTATCCCGACTTTCCCCATTGTTGAACCCCTCCAAGGTTCGTAAGTTCCTCGAGCCGTATGGCAAAATCGCAAGGATTTATCTCGAAAGAGAAGACGCAGCAATTACTCGACGGCGAAAACATCAGGGTAAAAGCAAATCTGTCCGTTATGTTCGTGGTTGGGTTGAATTCGAAGATAAGCGCAAGGCCAAGCGAGCTGCACTGATTCTGAATGGAACTCCGATTAGCGATAATCGACGTAGCAGATTACACGATGACGTGTGGACCATTGAATATATCTCAAAGATGCAGTGGAGCGACTTGGTTGAGCGCAAGGCGCATGAGCGTAGAACACGAGATCAGCTTATTCGACAAGAGCTTCAGCAGGCTCGAGAGGAGACCCAGTACTACTTGGAGCAGGCCAAGTTCAGCAAATCGCTTAGGAAGCTTGAGGAGGGTGAGAAAGCGATCTCATCTGAGCGCAAACGCAAGCATCTCGAGCGTGCAGCTGAGCACCTTAGGAAGCGTGTCCAAGTATTTACTCAGAAAGAGGCACTCGAATCGGAAGAGGTTCCACTATGAGTTTAAATACCAACTACAGTTAGGTGTCTAACAGTAGGTTTTATGTGATACGTTCCACTTGGTGACTATATACAAATGGTCTCGCTTTTAATACACTGGACTTAACAAAACTTTGTAAGAAGTAGCTCGGAAATAAGAATAGTGCTTCAAGAGCAATATATCGTCCCTTGGGTTACAGATCTTACTCAGTACTTCTATCTGAGTGAGACACAGCACCACCCAGGGACTCAGGCTTATCTTTGAGTTCTTCTGACTTGCGAACATGCTCTTTGCCTACGACGTTCGTTCCTGGAGACGTCGTGGAGAGTACCGGCCTTCCGGAGCCTGAAGGGGGTCGTGGTGGAGGTGGTGGAGAAGAGAGTGGCGAAGCTAACGACGCCGGAGAACCAAGCGAGCGTGTACCTGTTTCGCTCGAATCCAGCACGAATCCTGGTGGATGCTGAGTCGTACCGGGTAGTGGGAGAGATGGTGGGGTAGGCAGGTTGAGAGGTTTTGTGAGTGGAGTGAATTCAGGGGCCAGTCGCTGCCGCGCACCCTCACTTGGTGGAGATTTGACACCCGTAACAAGACTGAAACGCTCATCATTGGTGGTACTAGCTAGCTGCTGCTGATGCAGTCGCTCCAGAGTAGCCTTTCTTTCGGCATGAAGAATCCTTGCATACACCGTAGCACTCGTTCGAAGAATCATATGCTGATCAATCACACTAGATGCAACCGTCGTGGAGTCCTTCGGTATCATCATAGCAACCTTTCGAATCCTTGTAAGCGGGCGCTTGGTGGAGGAATCAGAAATATCTGCTGGGCTTGTCTGCTGTAGCAAGGCTGGGTTCCAAAGTGGAGAGCATGATGTGGCATCTGTGTGAATCTTACTGGTCCATGGGCAGGGGATTGCAGGCTTACTACTCCAGCCATCAGCGTCTTTGCTCTGACCATCAGATGCACACGTGCCTTCTGGTGCCAATGATACCTTCAAGTCATTTAATTCGCAAAATTCAATAAAGGTTCGGAATCTCGAATTCGAACGGCTTGTGGGATCATAAGCGCCTAGTAGCGATCTTGAGATCAGGTTAGGTTGGGATTTGTCGAAGGATAATGCCGTTTCCAGACTCGCGGTTGTGTAGAATCGAGTCCCAAAAGAGGGAATGTACCAGCGTGATTGCAAGACAAGCTTCAAATCAGTCAGTGAGTGCTGGTAGGGTTGTGAGAAGACGATGTTGTAAGCTCCTATGGAGCGTCCTGGGGATACAGAGAGACGCTTTGAGTTATTACCGAGCACGATGCCCGTGTCTTGATTGTTCATTTTCACTCCATGTAACGAGTAAACGAGCATTACGCGAGGTGAAGCCCCTAGGACTATAATATCGTCAAACGGTGCACAATTCGGGGTGTGATACTTCAGAACCTCAATGTTTCCAGCACTATACTCAGCATTCGCCGCAGAAGAGGAGAACTCGTGCACTGCTGGGACAAATCCTGCGACAATAGGGAGAGCAAACGGCAGGGTAGCTTGGGACTTCGCATCACTCCTTGCTTGAGGCAACGCAAGCCTCACTTTAGCTGCATTCAGGAGTTCACTGAAGCGGAGACGGAGCTTTGATACTCGCTCTTCAAGGACGCACGGGTCGAGCCTTTTCCCACATCGCTGCTGCTGCGCCTTAGTTGTAAATGCTGTGAGATCGGCCGAGGCTGAGTTGACAATTTTGTGGTGCTCCTCGATCGGGACCAACGGGGACAGCTCTGTGGGCGAAGGTGTGAGCTTAGGTGACCCACTCGTGGATGCGGGTGAAGTGTTGGCTGGTGGAAGTGGATGCTTATCTGCGGCGTCTTGGATCCCTAGTGATCCTCCCAACACCTTGCGCAATTGCTGCTCTGGGACAATTGAAACTGAGTCCTGATCTCCATCTGAGGTCAGATTGAAAGCATGAACGGTTCCCGATGCTGAGGTTAGCATCAACCATTTTCCATTTCGCGCCCATGAGAGGGATCTTACTGGCCCTGGCGTGCGGCCTCGGCGAAGGCTGGCTCGCATAACGAACTGACCTTTGGAATGACTGCTAAGCAGTCTACCTTCCTCTCTCATCTCGAAAATTAACGCCTTTTCGCCACTGGAGGTGACACAGGCAAATGATGGCACCGTATTTGGACCCCACTTGAGCCATTCAATAAAATGAATGCTACCCAAGAGGTTGGGCTCACCAAATAGTGCATTCAGCGTGCTTTCAGACTTAATTTCAGAGTTTTCATCCACTTGATTCGAGGCCTGGTGAGCAGGTACATGAGCTTGCCAGACACAGGACCCGAGTTGGGTGGGGCCAGTCCTAGCAGGATCATTCCATGATGAGTGAATGCTAAGGACCGCGACAAAGCCTTCACGAGCACCAAGTGCACGTGCACAAGCGATTCGTCGGTCCTCAGGACTCGCAAGTAGCAGCGTCAACCCTTCGTGGTGACCAAGAGACTGTTGCGAAGTCCTTACAGAGTACGACTGGGCGTGATCAAGCTGCGACTGGTTATTGAGCGCCCAAGCGACGTGAGCAGCTTGGCTCACGACATCTCCGACCGAAGGCACCGAAAGCAAAGTAGGTTCTCGCGCTTGGTCAGCAACAGACGTCAGTGAAGATGTTACTGCTTTGGCGGCGGTTTTCGCGCTGCTTGCCACGGCTGAGACAGTGCTGGAAATGACAGAGGCGATACCAACTGTGGGTTCGCGTGCGGGCACAATGGTAGCTGGCGTTGGAGAGGCCGAGGTGGAGGGGAGAGTACTACTACCTACATCAGCTTGTGCTTCAGTTTTTTGAAGAAACTTGGAGACCGAGGAAGTTAACGATGCGAACCAACCGTTTTCAGAGCGCGGGGGAGTCGTGCCTGGCCGAGGTCTAACAACAAGCTCTGGATGTTTTGGGTAATCTGCGTTAGAATTGGCTCGCTCTCGTTTTACTTGCCACGTTTCATTGTCTAGGGTCAGATCCAACGAAGTCGGGGGACTGAAGTCAGATGTAGCTCCTGTGCTAACCACGTCCACATCTTGATCCATCAGCAACGATCGAGTGGGTGGCCCTGCATTCGTTTGATATGTCGATAGGGTGGGTGAATCCGTGGCGACTGTGGCGACATCGCCGCGTGCCCTCGCCAGTAAACGATTGCGCTCGGTCTCCACTAACACGAGCACACGAGTAAGGGCACGTTCTGCCATGTACATAGCACTCGATCGTGCTCTTGCAAGGCTCTGCCCTAACGATGAAACATAGTTGTTCACGGTCTCCCTTGTCGCTGAACGGAAGGCATTTGAGGCCCCCGATGCAGCTGCAACAGAGTTCGAGGCAATCTGTGCTAAGGTCTCACGGATCTGGGCACGAAACGCTTGGAGGCGAGATTCCGCAGATACATCGGCCTCACCTTGAGGAGCGCTCTCCAACTGGAACTCGGGGATCTTCCTGGGAGTGTTGTGGTCACTACTCGATTCATCTGCACGAACAAAGGGGATGATATCAGCATTGTCTTCATTTACAGCAGCGGCATTATCAGCTCTTGCGCTACCCAGAGGCTTGATCACAGGAGACGTAGTTTGAACCAGCGGAGACATGTCTCTCATAGAGGTGATCGTGTTGTTCACGGATTTAAGCGGTCGTCTCGGACACATGAGTAGTCCATGCCTGCTAATGTCAAAGGGAACAGGCTGCCCTCGAACGTTCGGGTAGCATGGGATCACGGCAAAAACTTCAAAGTTCGGCATCAAACTTGCTGTAGGTAGCTCAGTTATACTGGAAACAGGGTAAACAACTCGAAACAAGTGAACCTCTGACTCTAAGGCCACACCCAAGACATCCCCCCAGACAGCCAGACCAAATACAGAGCTGGGAAGTTCAATCCGATCGACCCACCGTCGTTGAGGCAAACTGTAGAACTGCACCAGTCGGCTCTCGCAGGGAGTTGATCCTGCCGCAGGATAAAGGGCAGATGCGGAACCATGCTCACTTACGCCGGCAGAAGGGCCAATATGCGGGCTTGTGTCGAGTATGCTGGAAACCGCGACAATTGGGTGAAGGGAGTTGGTCTCCATCGCTTGCTTCTCGTGGCAAGGCATGGTCCAGGGAATGAACACCAGGTCGAAGGGCGAACAGCGTGGCGAGGCGGCGAGTGGTAGAAGCAGGCGCAAATGGCTGCGAGGGGCGACTATCTGAGTGATCTGGAACCCTTCGAGTGTCAGCAGCACGAGGAACTGCAAATCAAATACGTGGCTCTGCTTGATTGGGGCTACTCTGGACTTCGCCTGGCCTGCTTCTGCACTCAGCGATACGACCGTGTGGGAGCCTTTTGGGCTGCTTTGGACATGTTTCTGTGATGGGTGATCCCCACATACCATACCTTCCAATTGGCCGTTGAGTGTGTGGCAGCGAATGGTCCAGGGTCGGATCAGTTGCCTGACGGGAAACTCATGTTCCGTCCTGGGGTCATACCCAGGTGCATCCGTTAGCTGGTTGGCTCGTTCACTGTCAGCACTCGTTTCAGGCGAAACACGGTCCGTGACACACTCCCTGGCGTGCTCCAATTGAATTTGACTGTTACTCATGGCCAGGGTTATGCGTCTGGTTTGGGTGGTCGCGGTGGCGGAGCACTTGGCTACACCCCGCTTGCAAATACGTGAAACTAGAAGACACTTAAAGCGCGTGATGTTGTGTCGAATAAACTATGAGCCTTCAGTCAAACATGTACTCTACCCCCCATGTCAGATCTCGATCTCAGTTCGCGAGCGAGTATTTTCAAGTATTTGCGTGGAAAGCGGAGGGAAGTGCTCCAAAGGGAGCATACCAGCCGTCACAAAGGATGTGCCAAGGACTATTTCACGACAATTCTGCCACACACATGGGGTCTTCCCTCTCAAACACCAGTACTCACATTCAAAATTTTGAGTTTAAAACCCAACTCAGTAGGGCTCGCTCCCAGTGTGAGTATGGTGGGGTCTGAGTGCTCCAGCGAGACTCGGTCACCATTCATATTGCCAGTATCGTGTGGGTGATAATGCAAAGTCTCGTGGCCAAGCACTCCCAAGAAGCACTCCAACTGCGCTGCAATCCGATGACGTAGGAGCAATTGGCATGCAACGAACAACAAATCAGTAGTGTAGACTCTTGAAGAATCCAGTGGATTCTGGATATACCTCGCACATAAGGGACTTATGCATGCCCGTGAATTCATGTTGCGCATCTCAGATCCGTCACCAACCCACGCGACACCTGTATTCCTAATCCAAATTCTGTAATTCCCCTCTAGTTCGTTTCTGTAGTCGGACTGGTTGGCCCTCCTCGGTACGTGCGGGATCCACAGTACTCATAGTACCACAGTCACAACGCGGTTTCTGAGCCCTCACTAGTCCTTACAGGCCACCTTGGACCTTGTCCGGTCGCCCCCGGCGTCGAGTGTTTTACCACCTCCCCAAGGCCCGCATGAGCCAGCAGAGTAGTAGCAACGCCAGGCGGAGCTCGAGGCCTAACGTCGGCACCAGCGGTAGCAGCAATGGTAATGGCACTGGCGCAGGCGCTCGTCGAGCCGATGCGAGCAGCAGTGGACAGTATCTCTATGGTCAGCTTCAGGATGATCTCGAGGGCCAAGAGCATCAAGCTGTGTGGCAAAGAGCGGCGGCACAGTCTGCCTCGTACTTCTATGGCCAGAGTGATCCCTACGACAACACCACCCTCACTCTCTCGATGCTGATGGAAGACGACGACCTTATGGAAGATGAACATGGCGGCCACGACCACGAAGAAGCTGCAATGCTCCAGTCCTCCACCTCAGCTGGGATTATGGGTATCGCGCAAACGGGGTCCCAGGGAAGCAAGGGGTCGAGTAACCGTGCAAGCAAGGGTAGCCGAGGCGTTGCCTCCCCAGCGCGGACGCGTAGCAGCAGTCATGACCAGGGAGATGGTCTGGATGCAGAAGCTGCAGGTAGGAGTAATCTCTCAAGGTCGAGTAGTAGTCTTGGAAGTCGGGGCAGTGGCATTATTCGGATAGAGACAGCAGACGATGATACCGAGCGGAATCGCGGAGGCTCACGGGGTCGCTCCGAGTCCATGGATGGCGCGGGATCCTTGTGTGATTGTTGTTCCCTTCGAGCGACCTGCCGACGGCTATGGGCTCGACTGTTCCCTGCTCCTTGCAATATGCAGCGCTCCATTATATTCAACGATGGCTCTGCCGGCTTGCTTGCACCAGAGCTGAGGTTTCCCGGTACATATCGTGCGGCAGGCAAGTTTACAAACCGATCTGCGCAAGGTCAAGTGCTTCTAGGCGTTGACGAGGATGTCGAGCCCGATAACTTGCTACAATCACATTCACATGATCTGAGTTCGTCTGCACATTCAGTCTCATTGGCTGCGGAGCTGGGTGAACCCGCTCCCTCCCACTTCACTCCATTCCGGCCGCCAGCTCATCAACTGGATGGTACAAGTACTGCCCCAATGCTACCCCACCCAAGGATACAGCGTGGCCATTCAGCGTCGTCAGCTGTAGAGGCTGCATCCGGGTTGTGGCTCACATCGGCTCCTACACCAGAGCCAGGCTTTACTCACGAATCGGCGATTAAGATCGTGCCAGATGATGCCAACTTTCCAACCAACGCGGTGAATAATCAGAAATACTCGCTGATTACCTTCATCCCACTGTTCCTCTACTACGAATTCCGATTCTTCTTCAATCTCTATTTCCTGGTGGTGGCGCTCACACAATTCGTGCCAGCGCTCCAGGTTGGCTTCCTATTTACGTATGTCGCCCCACTTTGCTTCGTGCTGGCAGTAAGTATGGCGAAGGAGGCATATGACGATGTACAACGACACCGCCGTGACAGAGTCGTTAACAATGAAATGTACCTGCGTCTGACCGGTGATGCTTCGACTATCGTGAACAAAGGAGGCTCGCAACCGAATGTGTTGTATGAAGAAGGAGCCACGTTTGAGCGAGTGCCTGCGAGGGACTTACGAGTCGGTGATATCATAGTTCTGCATGCCAACCAGAGGATCCCAAGCGACTGCGTCTTGCTCCGAACAAGTGATAAGCAAGGCACTTGCTTCATCCGTACGGATCAGCTGGATGGTGAAACGGACTGGAAGATCCGACGTGCCGTTTTGGCCACTCAGAAACTTCCTCACGCAGGTATGATCTTCCGACTTCATGCCGAGCTCAATGTGGAGGCGCCCAAGCTCGATATCTATGACTTTGCTGGCAACTTTAAATATTACGGTCTCACACCAGCACAAGAAACAGCACATGCAGTCCATCATGACGTTTCCGATCGAGATGCACTAGCAGCGGAGTCGGCTAGACAAGCACAATACGGGGCTGCACCAGAAGGAGTGTCCAGCCCAGGATTCCCCCGCATTCCTTCTGCTTCAACCATTTCTTCGTCAGCATCGATCGGGAGCTCCATCTCGTCAATCAACAGCTTGGGACCTGGTGCGATTGCCTCAGCCGCCGAAGTGCCTGAGATGACACTCTCGTCACCATTAGAGGAGAATAGGTGCGAGCCCTCTGTTGAGCCTCTGACATTAGAAAATGTAGTTTGGGCCAGCACGGTTGTCGCTTCGGGTACTGTCATTGCATGTGTCGTTTATACTGGTTTGGATACACGATCTCAGCGTAATGCATCCGTCCCCAAAACTAAAACCGGCCTACTAGATCTGGAAGTCAATAGCCTGTCAAAGATTCTCTTTGTGATCACGATGATCCTCGCTTTCACAATGACGGCACTCAAGGGTTTGCATGGTGAGTGGTACATCTACATGTTTCGTTTTGTTCTTCTGCTTTCCTCCATTATCCCCATCTCTCTGAGAGTCAACTTGGATCTGGCTAAAACATACTACTCTGTCGTAATGATGAGAGATGAGAAGATTCCGAATACGGTCGTCCGTACTTCTACTATCCCAGAGGAGCTTGGCCGCCTATCGTACATCTTCACTGACAAGACTGGCACACTGACGTGCAACGAGATGGTTTTCAAAACCCTTGTGGTAGGACTAAATCTGGTCTATCCGTACGATCGCATGGGTGACTTGATTCCGTTGGCGCAGCGCTATACGTGGACTCTAGGTAAGCCCGCGACTCCTGAGGCGAAACATAACGAACCCGCAACCGTTCCAGTATCTCCAGACGCGCAAAAAGTAGGATCACTATTACTGGCAATTGCCTTGTGCCACAATGTTACACCAGTAGTTCCCGAGGCATCCGCGGACGACGAGGAGGAGAGCAAGTCGTCTAACTCTGAGTCTGTTACCGAGTTCCAGGCATCAAGTCCCGATGAAGTCGCCTTGGTTAAGTTCACTCAGCAGGTTGGTCTCCAGCTTATCGCTCGGTCGCAACACTCGATTACCCTGAAGACACCGCGCGGTCGGATCGCAGAGTTCGAGATTTTATCCATCTTCCCGTTCTCGAGCGACACAAAGCGCATGGGCATTATCGTTCGCGAACCCGTGCCGTATTTCGATTCGCACATCCCGGGTGAAGGCAGTTCCAACGATGTGCAGGCATCGGTGCAGTTGCAGCCTGCGTCCCGCATTGTGTTCTACCTTAAGGGTGCTGAAACCGTTATGAAGGAGCGAATCGTGCCCTCCGACTGGCTGAATGAAGAGCTAGACACCATGGCAAGTGCGGGTCTGCGTACCCTTGTTTACGCACGCAAGTACCTTGGTGAGGACGAGTATGCAAGCTTTGCTACTCAACTTAACGCGGCTCGTGCTGTTCTGGAGGGTCGCAGCGAAGCGATCCAGCTCGCTATGCAGCGCATCGAGCATAATATGGAGCTGCTTGGCATCACTGGCGTTGACGACCGTCTACAGCCCTATGTTTCGGAATGTTTAGAGCGTCTTCGTGAGGCACGCATCCGCACCTGGATGCTCACTGGAGACAAGGCGGAGACAGCGGCATGCATTGCGCGTTCGGCCACCCTTGTGGCTCGGACGCAGCGCATCACAACCATTTCTACTAATTCCGAGCGTGATCTGAAGATCATGCTGGATAACTTCTCAGCCTCTGATGATGGATGCTTGCTGATAGATGGACCGACTTTGCACCTGGCACTGAATAGGCTGCCATGGCAATTCCTCTCGACGGCATGTCGAGCGACTTCGGTCATTTGCTGCCGTTGTGCACCTACTCAAAAGGCTCAAGTAGTCTCTATGATGAAGCAGTTCACAGGAAAGCGCGTATGTGCCATCGGTGATGGTGGTAACGACGTTGCTATGATTCAGGCAGCAGACGTAGGAGTGGGTATTGTGGGAAAGGAAGGCTTGCAAGCTGCTATGGCTGCTGATTTTTCCATTCAACAATTCTCGCATCTTGAACGTCTGATTCTATGGCACGGTCGTAATTCGTATAAGCGATCAGCTCGACTCGCGCAGTTCGTCATGCATCGTGGTCTGATCATTTCGATTATTCAGGCCGTGTTCTCTGCGCTATTCTTCTTTGCAGCTGTGCCAATTTATAATGGATGGTTGATGGTTGGTTATACAACCGTCTATACCATGCTGCCTGTTTTCTCGCTCGTTTTGGATCAAGATATTAGCGAAGCCTCCGCAACGCTTTATCCACTACTGTACACAGATCTACAGAAAGGGCGACCACTGTCGTTCAAAACCTTCTTCATATGGGTGTTCCTTTCGGTCTACCAAGGAGGGCTCATTATGATCCTCGCAATTACCCTTTTCGAAAGCTCTATCGTTAACATTGTTGCGATTACATTCACTGCATTGGTCCTCTGCGAGTTAGCGAACGTAGCTTTAAGTATTCACAGATGGACCAAAACCATGGTGGCAGCACAAATTGTTTCGATCATCGCGTATGCAGTTTCAATGGTCGTTCTCCGTACTTATTTCGACCTGGCCTTTATCTTAACCGGAAGCTTTGCATGGAAGACCATTGCGGTGACGATGGCATGCACACTACCACCGACTCTTGTAGCCCGCATTATGCAGAAGATTAATCCACCAGCGTACACCAAGGTGAGCCAAGCTGGTACGTTGCAGTTAAGCGAACATTTACCCGGGCTCGTGAGCGATCCACGCCCATCAGGGGCACTTTCCAATTCACAGACTGTTCGACAGCGCTAGAACGTGATGAAGGAACCCAAATCAGAGCCATTTGTGCTCGTTTGGAGAGTAATACAGTAGTTTACAACACATGTCTTAGGTATTCAAGAGCTTAACATCAACTTGTCGTGACGTACGCTAAATTTAGAACACGTTCGCGGGCTATGCTACGGTCCGCTCACGAGAAATTAAAATTGTATTCAGGAACGACGACTAATCTTGAGATAGACTTGATTACTGTTGTAAAGATCGATGCCCACATCCATTTTGTGAGAGCAAGGGCAATATGCGAAGCCGGAGTTGGGCAACATGGAATGGGGGGAGAGACAAAACTTGGAGGTATGTGGAAAGTATGTACACTAAGGCGAGGGACATAGTGGCGATCCACCTCGCACGGGAGCTGAGATTGCTTCAATTGAGTTGCGTACCACACAGACACGCAAGTTCATTCATGAAAAGCGCGAACCATGCGATGTGCGTGATGGATGCCCTCTTAGAATGACGACACAGTGACAGATAGACTTCGATGCAGCCAAACACAGTAGTAGATCGAATAGGGGATGAATACTCCTGCGTCGACAATCAATGAGACCATGGCCACGTACTCAACTGCTGTCAGATCGGTGAGCGGAGCGAAGAAGAAGAAGAATATAAGGACGATATCTTTGATGGCGTTCAGTATCAGTAGCCCTGAGTACATCAAAATGAAATCGCTTTTGCGTTCGCGATGGGTCCAGCAGTAGATAAACACGAACGCAAGGATGATCATACCGATGACAGTGGTGTACCAGTAGATCGAGAAGAGTAGAATCAACTGGGGAATGAGCAGCAGCACAAATCCAACCTGAAGTCGGCAAGACATGGTTCTTACGACCTTGCGCTGGACTTCGTCGAGTTCTTTGATACTGGCCGAGATAGCATCACTGTTCATCCCTGCCACACCCATCATTCTCGAGTCATTTCCTATAGTCCCCGAGTTCATTCGATTGCCTACATTGAGGAGATTGGTGCTGCCTGCCATTGCCGAGGATTTCCCGTCGAGCGCATGATCTCGCGCTTGCTCTCGGTATATACTCGCGATGTTTTGCGAGACGTAAGCAGCGTGGGGTGAATACAAAGTCGCCGTTTCATCGGATGCGGCTCGTGGGTTGATGTCAACGTGCTGGAACATTGGTGCTAGGTGCCGTAGAAGCGGGAGCGTTTGATAGGTTCTCGCTGATTACGCAGCTTGGTTATAGTTTGATCTCACCTGCGCACCTGCGCGTCGTCCGCGTGGTATATGAGCGCTCACTTGGAGAGATTGAACCCAATCTTCCGTGTTGCTGCAGGCTTACTGATGGAAATACAGCGTGTCTGAGTGCAATTTGTGGATAGTATCGTATATGTGCAATGTATGTGCAGGTTTACACCGTCACCTTGGAAGTGCACACCTGGTTTCACCGACTTGTACGCCGTATTCGTGATTTTTCCATCGAGGTAAAAGTCACTTTTAGTCCCGAACTTGGACTGGCCACGCGCCGAGTTTCAGCGCTGGAAGTGGCACACCAATTGACCGTTGCACGCACGCAGCCGGCACAGAGACTATGCAGGATACACAGAGTTTTCATTACGGGCCACGGCGTCTATTACACTGTGTTGCGGTGCGTATGCGATTAGGATCATCCTTCTTTTTGTCTTATACTTAACTTGGCTTTATTAGCGTCAGTCAAAGCATCGGTCGCGATGATTGTTCTGTGGTTCCTTGGTCGATCGTCTCGTCGGCTTGCTTCCTAGGGACGGCGTGTGATAGTATACAACAAGGGAATTATATACTACTACTAACGACTAGCGTGCAGCAGCTGCGGCGCACAACCATCTTACTCATCACGAGCAGCGCCGACGTTGGTCTTGATGGTGTAAGAACCGCGGAAGCGCTGAGCAGAGGACTGAGGAACAACAACGATCTTCTCCTTGCCAGACTTGTCCTTCACAGACTTCTTGATGAAGGTGTTGGGGAGAGCGATGTGGCTGACAACAGCGTAGCGCTTGCGGCTCTCGCTGCCATCGACCTGGGACTTTGCGAAGACGCGAACCTTGTAGGGAACGCGGTCAACACCCTTGGACCAGATGAACTTGTTAAGAGCCATGTCAACGCGGACATCGTTGACACGAAGAGCCTTCTGGACGCTCTTCTTAATCTCCTCAATAGCCCTGGGTGCACGCTTCTTGTTGGTACTATAGGCGGGTGGAATTGCGAGAGAAAGGAGTCGGTGTGTGAGGAAATGTCATAAAGAGGCGGGATAGAGAAGGCGTGTGGAGATAAACCGCACCTGTCATGACTGCCACGAGTGTTGCATATTGGAGTAGAGCTGCCAGAGTACACGATCTATCTACGGATTCTCTCGGGAGGATTGTCCGAACATCGAAAATGACCGGCTCGTCTCGCCATACCGAGATTTGGGACGCTGGGAGCGCCATAATCAGAGGCGCAAAGTGGCACTGGCCTTCACCTTCATCGCACGAGTGTGAGTTTGTTCGCGCCATGCCACTGTTACTCGGCAAGCGGGCGACTGACCCGGTCCTTCTTCCGAACGAATTGGATCTGCGCAGTCTTGTGCAGCTTGTTTCGAGACACATATCGTGGCTGGGAGCCGAACTGCGGGAGCAAAGCGATGCACCTGAGTCGAAAGATCGAATCATGGATCGACCACTCCTCCGCATTCGCTGCCTATGCCACATGACAAGCCTCGAACAAGCTCCCGCAGTGACCGAGACCGCATGACCGGTCGTCTTTGGACAGCGCTTTCTGTACCACAGCGCTGCATGCAGGTGCAAATCTTGTACCGTCGGATAGCGCACGACATACTCTTCGTCCACGAGCAATATGAACAGCTCCGCGCAACACGCAGGCAAGTCAAGCGGGGATCAAACTTCAAGCATGGTAAGGGGGTAGGGCAAGCAAGTCAACTACGAGTTTTAAAGGCTTGTACGTACACACCGCTGAGGCGCTTGTGAAGATTAATGGTCAATTCGAATGCAGAGTTTGCCTTAGAAGCCTTGGTGACCTTGCGAACAATCTTTCGAGCCTTAACCATCGTTAAAACCTGATGTTAATAAGACCAAATTTCAGTCAAGTTTTCCTTCCTTTCCAGTTTTTTCCTTGCCCCGGCATCCCGGGGGTGCCCCAGTGCTTGCATCGGTCTGGAACCCGTTTGGAACTTTTTGGAACTTTTTGGCACTTTTTGGAACCTTTTGGAACCTTTTGGAACTTTTTGGAGCTTCCCAACCCTACGTTTGGAACTTTTTTGGAACTTTGTTCCAAATTTTGGAGCTTTCTTGGGGTCCCTCAATCGAGCCCATCTTTAACCTGATACGGATAAACCACTCCTCCATCTGTCCTGGCCCGAATTTTGGGTTATCATCCACCATTCACGGTCCAATCTGAGGCTGAAACAAGACGTCAAGTAGGCTCGATTTTTGACGAAATTGACGGCATCCGAGTCAGGTGTTGAATTCAGAACATGTCTGAACCGGTTGAAATTAAAGCACCAAATATTAAGACGGTCCAAATTGATGGTCTGGTACGTTCAATTATCCTGTATTCTACACTGTTTTCATAACTTTGCGCGCGGCTTTCGACCTGGATCCTGGCTTAGAAGGTGTATTTTGCCTCGAGTTGGAACGAAATCGGGCTTAGACCCCACGCCGTGGACATTATACAGATTCCTATCCTCACGATGCATCTTCCTACCCGGTCCGATCCACTCTCAACCCCGCGACAGGTCCTCCTCAAGATCGCAAAGCACTGCAAGGAGGTCCTGCCCGAGATGGCCACAGGACACCTGCTGGGCATTGATGTAGGCGATGTGTTAGACGTGACGCACTGTTTCCCAGATCCTATTGATACCTCCGATGGGGACACCTATGTGGATGATATGCGAAGGCTGCTGCGTGCCGTAAACGTGGATACCTACCCTGCCGGCTACTACATGTCCACTTCGAACTATGACTTCTACACTCCGGAGTTCGTGAAGCGTCAGTTTGAATGCCAGGTTGCCAATCCTGATAGCGTATGCATTGTTTTCGATCCCACAAAGTCACGCAAGAGCGCAGTGTCCATCCGCGCCTTCCGCCTTACCGTAGACTTCATGCAGCTCTACTCCACTGGCAAGCTCTCCGCCAAGTCGTTCTCTAAGGCGCACATCGACTCGATGGGCATTTTCGAAGATATCCCCGTGCAGGTCCGCAACTCACACCTCGTCCACGCCTTCCTTTACGAGCTCCACGAGTCTCGTCAGCTTGACTGCACCGCAGATCGTCTCTCATTGAACGTTCAGGACATGACCGAGCGACTCCAGTCCCTCGTTGCTTCTGATCCTCCGGGCGCGCTCTGCGATCTCATCCTCAAGCAACAGGCATATTCCAAGCGACAAGGTGTCGACAAGAGCGACTCAGGCAGTCAAGAGCCTTCGCGTCTTGAGACATTCTTGGCATCTATTGTTGCCGATGCACACTGCACAGAGGCTGCTGCACTCGCTGGTTTGAACTTTGTTAAGGAGAACTTGATTCGTGCTTTGGTCTGCGGAAGCGAAGGTGGCGAGGAAGGCGAAACACCTGAGGGTGAGGCTGCCAAGTTGTAATGTAATCCTAAAGTACTGGTCCTAAGCAGAGATTTTGGAAGGACGCGCTCATAGAGCAAACGGCTCAATATGTATGGGATTTGGTCGGAATTTAGGAGGCCGCATAGGGAGTCTATAAAGAGTAGCTAGTCGGAAAAACATACTCAGGAATGGTCCATATGTAGAACTTGAATGTACCAACTAAAGCAGTCTACGCCATTGCCCCTATGTCGGTAGTGTTGTATCTTGTTGATTCCTTGTTCAACACATGCGGACATAACACATAAACTAAGAAAAACAGAAGTTACTTATAAGCGCTCAGATCTCCCAGGTTCTCATTCGTGAAGGCCGTTAGGTCACGCATCACACGATATGGATTCAATCAGTTTTATGTACAATACAGTGTCTTCGGATTCTCAGATCAGTTGGAGGACTGGTATCACACGCTTGCCCATAATCTACTGATCGCTGCTCGCCAGTGCCAAGAGGGCATTGACCGTCGCAGTGTCTGCTGCAAGATCACCTGGAGTTTTGCCGTGCCGGTTCTGCATACCAACAAGCTTGTTCTGTGAGTAGACCCCGATCAGCTGTACGGACTTGGGATGACCACACATGGCGGCATAGTGCAACACGTTGTTGCTATTGTAGTCAGATCGAGTAAGATCAGCACCATGACGGATGAGAAGATCGATGACCGGGATGTGCGATTCCGTTGCGGCCACCATAAGGGGAGTAACGTCTCGTCGATTCTGATGGTCCACATTCGCGTTCTTCAGAATGAGCATTTCCGCCCCGCGCAGGTTACTAGATGTTGGGGAAGGGATATGAGACGTGTCATGGATAAGTCGGCCAGCCATATTACGTGACGCAGAACTGTCCAGTCAAATGGGCCTGCCCGCAATTCATTGTCGAAGAGGAAATACTTACCCGGCGCGTGCAGCGTAGAACAGCGCGGTGCAACCAGCGTGGTCCTGAGCATCAACATTGCACCCTCGATCGTTGAGCAGCCATTCTAGGATATCTACAGTATCTGACAGTCCTGCGGCTGCCATCAGAGGGGTAATACCACCTTGACTCGATGGGAGATTAGCATCTGCATGACCCTCTTCGACAAGCAGGCGTGCAGCCTGGAAGTAGTTTCCCTGAATGGCAGTCACAAGTGGAGTAAGTCCTGTTTCTGCCAGCGATACGTCAAGCTTTGCGCCTTCTTTGATATGACGTTCCAGAGCCTGGAGCGGTGGATGAGGAGGAGGTTAGAGACGGGATAGAGTTTAGGTTAGAAGCCCTGAGTAACGAGCCTGTCTGGATTCTGGACGGCAATCATTGTGGCCAATACACTTGATAGAACGACCTCACTCAACGTACTTTCGTGTTTCCAGTGAAAGCAGCTCTTGCGAGAGTCATATACTCCTTGGTCTGCTCATCTAGGTGTGCAGCGATTTCCTCCTCGTGAGACAACTCTCGCTTCTGCTCTTCCTTCTTCTTTTTCTTGCCTCTCTTGCGGAGAGCAAGATCATCCAGGGGCTAAACGTCAGTACATACGCGGGGAGTGACGTTATATTGTGAGTCAGCTGCTGGGATTTGCAACGTAGCTTCTGCGTGGTGGGTCTGACGAATATCGAGAAAAGTCGTGGGTTGGTATTCGATGCGGAGCCAGGTTACGTACGTCGTCCTTGAAATCAGACATCTGGACTGGTCTAGATACGCGCGGTGGGATCGTTTGAGATCACATACAGACACTCATGAGGAAGACCAATGGACTATGCTGAGTTATCCAACATACTCGGAAACGAGAAACGACTTTTCCGTTGTTGGGAGGTTGTCGCACTGGAGCGGGTGACCTGTGAGGGGTATGTCAACTCCTCTGGCGAAAGATAACGTAGTAATTCAATACACACCAACGTATAAGTCGCATTTGTCATCTGCACTGATCGTACGCGAGTTACACTTCAAACTTCGCTGTGCTTTGCTGTGACTTCAAAGTAATTCTATCCACCCAAAGTTAATACTTCTTGGTTTTCTCACGCCTTACACAGAGTATATTGATGATAAAAGCTAGATCAGATGATCATTGCTCCTTATAAGGCGTGGAAACTTTTCTCTCCCTTTATTATCACGAAACGCTGTTCACAAGCCTTAACACTCTATGATCGTAGCTTTCTTTAGCAGGAAGCCGTTGACAGGAACACCAGCCATCCAAGCAGGCATATAAACGCCGTTCCATGGACTCAATGAAGTCGACCTGGCAAGGCATTATGCAGCGTGCGAAGCCCGTCTGAGACATGGCTCGAGTGCGGGGGCCCTGCGAAGCGCTCCCAAGAGCAGCAAAATTTCAGTGTTTTGACACAGTTCTCGAAATCGATAATGGAGCTATTGTGGTTTGCACTAGCTGCCTATCTTGGTCTACCTCTGGTTTTGACCTGGATCTTTGGTAAGTCATATGCTATTTTGCTACACCATCACCGGCATCACGCTCATTTTGCCTCATCTGGTTTCACCCCAATCTGACTTCGTACAATTCTGATGGTACACCACTGCTTGATGCTATTTAGGTCTACGGTTCGTGGGGCTGACCGGAGGAATCGCCACAGGCAAGTCCACATGCACAGAATGGCTTCGAAAACACGGCGCTAGTGTCATTGACTTTGATAAAATCGCACGCGAGGTCGTCAAGCCCGGATCTCCGGTACTGAAGCGAATCAAGGAGGAGTTCGGAGACTGGGCAGTGAACGCTGAAACGGGAGAACTCGAACGCAAGAAGCTGGGTGATCATATCTTTGGTAATCCAGAGCGACGCAAGGCTCTGGATCGCATTATGCAGGCTCCACTCCGCATCAACTTTGTCTTGGAGGCCTTCGAGCGATTCTTCTGCTGTTGCCTACGCAAGGATGCCCCCAGATCTCGGGTTGTTGTTGTTGATGCTCCATTACTCTTTGAGCACGGCCTAGATGGCCTATGCTGGCAGACTCTGACTGTTGGTACCGACGAAAGGACTCAACTTGAGCGGCTGATGCGCCGTGACCAGTGTGATGAGAGCGCTGCTCGTGCAAGGATTACTTCTCAGATGCCTATCCGTGTGAAGCGTGAACGCGCTACCAAGTATATTGACAACAACGGCTCTATTGATGATCTTCACAAGAAGCTCTCTGCATGGTGGAAACAGGTTAACGCTGAGTCTTGGAGCCTACAAGCTTTACTCATTCCATCGTTGCCTGCGGTGTTCGTCTCGTCACTGTTCTTGACGATCCTCATGGCCGCAGGCTCCATCGCCTTCATCCTTGCGTACTTCTGGGCAAAATGGACACTTAAGAGCGAGGATTCTAGGGAGGCCGAATCACTGCTTGAAGCCGCTAATGCCTTGTTTAAAAACTAGAGAACTGATCATGTACATATAAAAGGTCGAGGAACTAATTTACATTTGGTTGTATATTGTAGCCTTAGATGAGGTCCAAGTCAATCTCGCTGCAGTAATATGGACAGCGGCTCCATGCAAGACCCTGTGTATATTCAGAGTTGAGACCCATGGCGATTTACAGTTAGCCACGAGTAAAGGGCTCGGTTATTCAAGCCTACCATCCTCACTTTCAACACTTTCATGAGTCGAGATTGTGGCCGAAACAGTATCATCTTCTTGTTGCTGTTCAGAACTTTCGTTTTCGATTGCGATAAGTCCGTCAGCATCATCGAGGACCTCAACAGCGCGAGGTTGCGCGCTATCCTCATCCTCCTCTAGATACTCGTCACCATAGTACTCTTCATCCTCATCCTCATCCTCATCACCGTAGTAGATGTAACGGATATTGCGCACACCAATGAAACGATGGTTGGCATCTTCGTAGTTCTCAGTCAAGCTACGAGTGGGTGGGTTTACGAATACTTGAAGGTCGCGTGCAGGGTCCTTATGAACCGCTAGGGACCAACGACGTACATCTGTAATACTACCACGAGGTGCTTTTCCAAAGTTCATCAGGCGACGATAGTGCTGATACTGTCTTGTGCGGGTTTCATCTCGGATGCGCAAAGTAGTCGGGCGCATATTGTAGTCTTGTTCATTAATCTCGTCATCATCAGTTTCAGGCTCCTCAGCGAGATAGAAATCTAGGTCTTCATCGTCGACTTCTGGCGCATCATCATCTTCTTCGTCATCACCAGCAGCGTTGCGGATGGCTGAGAAGGCAATTGCAAAGCAAATAGCGCGTGTAAGGCCCTTGACAGCGGCCGAATGGAAGGGATCCCAGTCAGGGTCTTCTTCATCTTCATCTTCGGCGCGATAACATCCCCAGGTCGCGTCATCAATGCCATCCAACTGATTGAGATAAGTTGCACGGCGAGTGTAGCCAGGAGCAGCAGATTCCGGTGGATACCAAAGCCTAACACCATCCTCATTGATTTCGTAGTCATTCTGTTCGTCATAGCTGTCGGCATCATCGTCAGTCTCCTGATCATCGTCCACTTCGTTCGGGTCGCTGTCAATGCCACCCTGATCCTCCGCAGCGTCCTGCTGTGCCTCCTCAAGTTCGGCCTGAGTCTCAAGGGCGGCGTCGGCGGCCTCTGTTTCATCCGCTTCCACTTCGGCATCTGTTTGCGCTCCCTCCTCTGCCTCAGCCTGAGCTTCGGTGTCCGCTTCAGCTTGTGCCTCTGCGTGGGCTTCGGCCTGGGCCTCACCCTCTTCAGTTTGCGCGACAAACTCTCTCTCAGCTTCGACTTCCCTCTCTCCTTCGATCTTCTCGGCCAGTCTTTCGGTAGCTGCCTCTGCCTCAGTCTCCACTGTTGTCTCAGCCTCTGCTACTGTCTCCACCTCCGTCTTTGCTTCCGTTTCTTCAGCAAGCTTTTCGATTTGGGTGTCAGCCTCCAACTCGGCCTGAGCCTCGTGTTGGACTTCAGCCACAGCCTCCGCTTTCTCCACGTCGCTTTCGATTTCGGCTTCGCGTTTTGCTACCGCTACTTCCGCTTCGGCTTCCGCCTGCGCCTCAGCCTGTTCACATACAATCTCGCATTGTGCATCTGCCTGAGCCTCGGTCTCTGCGTCTTCCCCAGCCTCAGCTTTTGCCTCAACCTCGGCCGCAAGTCTGTCGGCCTCCGCCTCTAATTCTGTCTCTGCCAGTTCAGCAAGCCTCTCAATCTCAGCCTCCGCGGCTTCAGCGGCCGATTCAAGCGCAGCCTCGGCAGCCTCGAGGTCTAAGGCTTCGACAGCTTCTTCGGTATCCTGAGCGATTTCCGAGGTCAGCACATCTCCACTGAGCACTTGTGCTACAACAACTTCTAGCTCAGCCAGCTTGGCCTGATGTTCGCGCTGCTCTTGCTCCGCTCGTCGTTGCGCTTCAAGGCGTTCTAGCTCTCGTTGCCGTTCAAGCTCTTCTTGAGCCTTCAGCCGCGCTTCTAATTTTTGCTTCTGACGTTCAATCTCTGCTCTCAGTTCAGCCTCGAGCCGAGCTGCCTCTTCAGCCTCCGCTGCAGCCTCTTCATCAACCTCCTCCTCTTCCTCTTCTTCTTCCTCAGGCGTGCTGTGTGAGGGGGGAGTAAACGCGGTGGCAGTAGTCACCGACACGCCCACGGGGTCCGGATGCTCAGTAGATTCGGTAACCAACTCAGCCACTGGTATAAGAGGTTTCAACGTTGGGGCAACATCCGCTACGCTGGCGAATGTTACACGTGCCGACACGGGAATGTAAGCATCGAGGTCATCATCATCAAAGGTCATAGGTGTCACAGGGGGCTTTTCAGACGAAGATTGAGGTTGGGGTGCTGAGGTCGTGACAGTCTGGGGGTCACGACTAGGGATACTGGCCTTGTTGCTATCGTTTGCGATGCTCGGAGCAGAAGGCTGAGTCGACGTCTCCGTTGAGGCCTGGGTGGGTTGCCCACTTGGCTGTTGTTCCTCTGAAAGAATATCATCAAATGTCACTCTGAACAGCGACCCTGGAGTGTAGTTGAGAGCCAAGGTTTTGGCGTAGGCACTGGTGGTACCTGATTCTGACTCCGCTTGTGATTTGGGCTCTGTAACCAATGCACTGATGATTGAACTGCTCGCACCAACACCGAAGTTATAACTCAGCTTGGGTGGAGGGCGCTGTCCGGCCGTGCGAGCAGGCTTGCTAAGGACCTCAGCCTCGTCAAAAAGTGGCCTCTCGAGTTTTCGCCTCGGCCCTTTCGGATGGTGCTCCGATACAAAGATACCAGGTGTTGGAGGGGGGCTAGTCGTATCCTTTTCAACTCGCACTAGCGGTTGCGCCGCTTCCGTTGAGAGTTGGCTGGGCCTAGTGGATTCTGGCTGCTGCACCACTGTGCTCGGCTCGACATTCGATTCCGAGGGATTGGTCGCTACATTTTCTTGGGGCTTGCTTGTACTTACGGAAACATCCTCTTGCGTCGGGGACGCACTAACTGTTGTTGGTACTGGTGCTGCGGGTGCTGAAGGCGCTGCAAGACCGACAGGAGGAAGCGTACTCCGAAGACTCATCCTTCTCGGTGGACTAAATCCTGCGGTGGCAAGCGTGATTGCAATGTCGTTTGAGAGTTCCGCTGCGCGTGTGGGGTCGGCAGCCGCTGCTGCAACAGCCTCGAGCGGCTGGCTCGATAGGGAGCGTCGGCGGGCAGCTACAGCTGCTGCTGCGGTACCCACAGAGTGTACATTGACAGTGTTGCTCTGGAGAGGGTCGTGTTCGATGGGTTTACTCGATACTTCGGAAATTTCGGGGTGAGACTGCGGGTTTCCATCCAAAGTGGTTGCAGGTGGATCAGTGGCCACGACATTGGTCTCTGCTGAAGTCTGAGCCGGAGGAGCAACAGCATTTCTCTCGGAGCGCATGGAGCGCACGCTACCTCCTGGACTGGGTGGTGGTACCATAGGGACAAAACCCGCAGGCAAGGCTGCCACATGCTCTGCCGCAGCTTGCGCGCGTGTGATATCGACAAGTTGCGACAGCGAGAGCCGTCTTCTTCGCGTTGAAGAAGTAGTAGACACATTCGACGTCGCACTCATAGGTGAAGTAGGCTGCTGGGATTGCAACAGCATCTCGACGATTGGAGACTGCGGATTCAGTGGCTGCACTGGCGGAGGCCTTGTAACGAGTGGAGTTAGCGTGAGTCGCGCAGGGTGCGTCGATACCATACTGGTGAGATCGATCGCTCCCGAATCTGGCTGAGCTGGATCTCCTGCTTCGCTCTGAGTGTCTTTCGCGGCTGGGATATAGACCGATGGCACGGGTCGGTTCGTCTCCACGGTCAGACTTGGTCTTCGCCCTCCGGAAAGGCTAGCCGCCGCACCAATACCACTAGAGGGCAGGGATGGCCGTCGGCGCTGCATAGGGGGCGTCATTGGGGTTTGCTGCTGCAGAGCACAGGTTGCGGTTGAGCTTCCGACTGTAACATCCTGGGCTACTGCGGCACCAAGGGCAGCAGCAGCTGGAGTGTCCTGGATGTGAGCGTTCGTGGAAACACCAGGTGTGTCTTTTCGTGGGGTATCCATGAGTGAATGCACCTGTGACTGGGGTTCAGCTCCAAATGCGGCATTCGACGGCACGTCCTCGTCGTCTCCGTAGAAGAAATCTCGAGACCACTGTGAGATCTGTGTACCTGGTTCGTATCCAGCCTGAAGGCCTAGACCCTGGCGGTACTGCCCTTGCTGCTGCTGTCGATGGAAGGCCTCAGCGGCCGCGGATGCTGCGAGTGCGGCTGGGTTGTTCGAGGCGTTACTACTAACGCTCGAAAACCTGCGTCGGTACAGGTTTGCGAGCATGTTGGAAGGGGAAGCAACGGCCATTCCTCCAACAGCAGGTGCAGCGGCCGCTGCATTGGCATCTGGGCTATTCCCCATACCGACCCCGGCACCAGCACCCGTTGCAACGGGTGTACTAGGTGCGGGGACGGAGTCTTTGAGCGAGTATCGTCGTGTAGACATCGACATCTAGGCCTGGTTAGGGTCTGGCTCGGGGGTCAATTGACTACACAGGGGTTTCGCGGATATTATGCTATGGTGCTTTCAAGACACCCACCCCGCGATCCTGAGATATACTCGATCCAATCGAGCACTATTTTGGTCTCAGCTTTAGCCATTTTAGCCGGATCAAGTTAGAGCGCTAGGCATCATTTCGCACCAGTTTTGTACACTGTTGAGATGCATGTCTCATGAAAGACACTGGATTTAGACGGATTCTAGGCATGAGAATCAAATACTATTCTATATTTCATAAAATGTAACCTATTATTGTACATTTCGCAAGTTTGTTGCTGTTGCCACTTTTTTCTGTCCTTGACTGTCGTCCTTGACTGGCCGAGATCCGCCAACCTGACTGAATGAGCAAGGTTTTCACACTTGCCGATATGGAATGCGAGATCTGCAGGACTAGGGGAGCAGGTCCCCGCTTTAATTTTCCCTCCGCCGCTGCGAGGGCGCATGCCATTTAGTCGAGTCCTTGGTCTGTGCCGAACGTACTTCGTCACTGCATTTGACGCGCGTACTTGTTGTCTGCTACATCACTCGAGATGATGATGCAGTGTTGAACACGCAGAGTAGACTCATCAGAAGCCTTCGCGAGCACCTGATGGAGTGTTGAAACAGTTCAACCGGGTAATCGACATAAATTGGCTACGACGAAAGTGTTCTGCTCGACTCAGCTTAACTCAAAAACCTCTCCTAAGCTGTTGGGGGAATACATACAGATATATATACATGCTCCGCAAACATTCATTCGTTCGTACACATATCAATGGATCACACCTGTTAGTTCAAAAGCTCCATGGAGACAAAAGAGGGAGGCAACGTGCGTTCACGAGACGCCAAACTGGTCTTCTCGCCTTCCTGCTAAGATCGAGAGTATCACCCTCTTCTCTAACTCGGTTCCATTAAACTACGATATTCTCCAGGCCAACTCCCTTAGTCTTCCATCATGTCGGCACTCTTCTTGGCCTTCTTGATTCGGCCTGACCTTGCGCTTGCACGAGCCCGAGCAACGATAGAGTCGGGGGCGTCGTCCTCGCCCGACGCAGTCAATCGAGGTGCAGTCATGCTCTCCTTGTGTTCGAGAGCCTCGGACGCAGCAGTAATAGCCTCGGAAGCAGCGGCGGCCTGATCGAGAGTTTCGCCTGTGCGAATACTTGCCTGCTGAGCGAGCTCCTCGCGACGGCGGACAAGTGGATTGATGAGGAGGTGGAGGCCCTGCTTGATTTCGCGGAGCGCTTCTGCGCGCTTGCGACCAGAAACCTGAACCTTGCGTGTGAGCTTGAAGCGAGCCTCGCGAGCCAATCGAATCTCCTCGATGCGTTTCATTGCCCGGAGGGTTGCACCCATCAACTCGCGATCGTACTTGATAGGGCGGTTGCGGCGTCGCTCGAACTCGAATGTCGAATCAACCGACAGGTCCTTACCATGGGATTTTCGGAACGCCTTTGTCCATCGCACCTTGCGTGGGTTGCGTCTCAATTTGAAGTTACGGAAGCATTTAGAACGGCAGAATCGGAGTGCCTACACGAGATTTGGAGATTGTTGAGTGAGGGGGGAATGAACAGGGGTTATTAGGTGCGGACAGAGTGCACGTAGCTGAAGGTGCAACGCATACATCCAAACATGCGTGGCGCTTCGAATGACATATCTACATCCGCCTAGCATAGCAGTTCCTGCGTAGAAACCTACCTTGCAGTCGTTTCGGACGAACATCATTCCATGACCTGGATAGATCGGTCCGGAGCAGAAGTAGCACTTTTCGATACGCTAGAGATGGAGGGATTTGTCAAAGTCGTGAGTGCAAGTCCATGCTCGAGAATGCCCAGGCAACAGTGCGTCAGCGGCACTGGCGATTGCTCGGCGCATCGAGAAGAATGACCGAGTGGAGTCAGCGGAGGGTGTCTATGGAATTGATAGCATTAGGTTAAGCTCAAGAGACTGTAGCTTGAATACAATGCAAGACTCGGCTTATCTACAGCCTATTCAGCTGAAAAAGCTAGTTTTCTCTGGATGAGCATCCGATCAACGTACCATTTTTCAATGTATACTTTGTTCCTGTACCGCACGCATTTTAATACCATCCACCCCATGCAGGTCAAGGCGATCCGTCCTGGCCCAGAAGCGAGTCTGCCTTGGTTGACTCCAAGCCAGGCATTCGGTGCAGACGACCAGGGAGAGTATTTACCTCAGGGACTCCATAAAGCGTTAGTCATGTAGCCACCTCTGTTTGGTTGAATCATTTGTCAGGCTTCCTCCAGGCCCTGAGGATGTTCTGGAACTTTGAGTAGACGGCAAGACTATGATGCACATGTTGTTTGAGGCTGTCCAACAGCCAGCAGAATCCTGCGGGCATAACTCATCCGCGTCCAGCATCGCGTAGACACCATTAACACCCATCGGGTCGAAATTGGGACTGGAAGACCCCATTCGGGGGCAGGACGAGAATTTGAAAATTCAAACGAAGTGATGATTTGCGGGTTGAAAATCCGGTGTTGTGGATATGCCTCGTGGCTAACAACGATGGAGATCGCATGAAATGTCGCTGATATTCTACTTTGTAAGCCTATATGTACAAGCACTTTCACGAACCCTCCAATCTACACTCCAAGTGCATCACCAGTGGGATTTAAATTCTTGATCTCTGTATATGTGCCCTTTGCTGGGTGGAGAGTGACTTCCTGCCTCATCAGGACTCGAATTCCGTGTTAAGCCGCTGTGAAATGCTATTTTAGTCTCTATGTCCGGTCACCAACCCCGAGTTCACCGCTAATTGGAGGCCTCGAAATGGTATCTGGATTGTCTGACTGAATGCATCCTCACTTTGAGTGCGGTTATTGGATTGCGTTTCAGTTACAATGCTGAGTATTGCGCCGAACGATTACCTCCTGCACTGCCACTCTCTAGACATGAGTCAAAAAGGTGGCCAGATCCCCAAGAAGGCCCCTGCCAATGCCGCGAGCCGCAACGGTCAAGGGGGTGCAGAGCTGCTTGGTGCCAACCGACTTCCGAAGGGTAACGTCGGAGAGCTCCGTGCAAGCGACTTGATTGAAGTTATCTCGACCGCCAGCACGATTCGTGGCTCTGGAACTAGCCTGAGCCAAGCGCCCCCGCCTCCTGGGCGGGTGCGAGCACCTGGTCCTGTGAGCTCGGCTCCACCGGTGGCTCCTATCATTCGGGGTGTTGCGATACCTGGCAGCCGAGCTTCAGCGGGCTCCACAAACGCTAACAACGCACGACCAAGTTCGTATGCCGCGCCTGGCGCGAGTTATGGCCAGTCTTCCTACCCTCAGTCCAACGAATACGCTTCACAACCTCAGTCATACGGAATGCCTTCACAGATGGCCGGTCCAGTTGCAGGCGCGACTCAGGCCCCCTATCCGCCCCAACCACAATCCTATGACGTGAAGCAAGGCCAGCCTTCTCAGTACTCTAACCCAAATCCTCAGGCAATATCACTCGGCTCGTATGGAGGTCACCAGGGATATCCCTCACCACCTGCTGCGCAGCCCCCGCGACTGGCAACGTATCACTCGACGCCAGCAACACAAGCAAATATGTCATCGTATGGCCAGCCTCCTTCAGCGCCCGGTCTGGCTAATTCGGTTGCTGGACGTGATGGTCGACAAGTGACCAAAGTTACACAGCCACCTGGCGGTGCATCGTCAATCTCTCTCGCGTTCCAAGATGTCCCATCAAATCAAATCACTGCACAGGATTCTTACGGATCTGGTCCAAGCCGCGCAGGCTCCGCTTCGCCTCAGGTCTCGCGGAGAATCACGAGCCTTGTTTCCGACGAGGAGCTCAATGAACGTCATCTCAAGCAGCAACGACAGAAGGCACTCTTGGATGAGCAAATTCGCGAACGTGAGGCCGCTCTGGCACAACAGGCGCAGCAAAACGGCTACATTGATGACGTTGGCATCTCGTCTGTGGCCGCCGGTCGACGTTCACGTAGCGGATTGCGAACGCCTGCTGTCGTTCCCAATCCTCCCAATTCGTATGCTCAAAATTCGGGGGACGCCGCCGCTGCCTCTAAGATTCAGGAGTTAGAGGCACAACTTCGCATGCTCCAGATGCAACAGCAACAGCAACAGCAACAGCAGCAACAACAACAACATCAGCAACCACAGCAGTACCCGCCGGGCAGGATAGATCCTCGCCTCCCAGCTCCAGCGCAGCCATATGGACAGCCTAATCCCTACTCTTCATACGGGGGCCCTACCCAGCCGCCACCGTCGAGTCAGTTTGGGCAAGCACCCTCCTCGCATGGACACTCGGTACCACCTGCACCGTACGGAAATGTCTCTTCAACATCACCAAAGAATTCAGACGATAAGTTGGCCACCATGCGAGCAAATCGTGCAGCAATTATGGGCTCGACTATCTTCGCCAGTGGCTCAGTGGAGACCGAAGCCGAGCGGGCACAGAGAAAGCGTGAGGAGATGAAGCGTGAGCTCGAAGCGCAAATTCGCGAGCGTGAACTCCAGAAAGCGGAAATGAAACGCAGGGAAGAGTTGGAAGAGGCCAAAGAAAACATGCGCATTCAACGAGAATTAGCACAGCAGCAGCAGCAGCAACAACAACAACAACCAACAGGAGGCTTTTCTCCTTCGGCTGGTTCCGTGTTGGGCCCACTTGCTTATGGCTCTCCAGCTCAAAATGAAGCGGAGCCCCCTATGTGGCAGCAGGGGCAGGGGCAGGAGGCGTACAGAGCTCAGTACGATATGGGACCTCCAACGGGTGGACCCGGGGAGTGGCACTCCCCCTATTCGCAAGGCCCAGCGAGCTTCTCGCAGCCTAACTACCCACCACAGTCTGGATACGGTTATCCTCCAAACTTAGGGGATAACTTCCAAACAGGAACAGGTAGATTTACTTTTGAAGACAATCAGTATGGCCAGTACGGCGCTCAGCAGCAACAGGGAGGATATGCGGACCAAGATTGGCAGCCACCTACTTATGCCGGTCAGCATCAACCGTATCCCCCTTACATGGGCAATCCACAAGCAGATAGCATGCCCCAACCACCATCGTCAGCGCACGTTGTTTCTCAACAGCCCCAGCATCCCATGGGCCGTCCACGAGCATCGCAGAGTGCCGGTAGCGTGCGCACGGGCGCCGGTGCACTAGCAGCAGGCGGAAAAGGCGATGACAGCGTGCTGGGACTCGTTAAACAGGTAAGGGGTGGATCGAAGCCACGTGTGGGTCCTGTGAAATTGACTCCCGCTGAATCTGTTGCGCGTTCCGCATCTGCCGGCACAACCCGTCGGGGTGTACCTGCAAAGCCATGTCAAGACAGATTCTCCTACATTCCCAAGAAGGAGGACTACAGCCGAAAGGCAGATTTAGACAATGTACCTCGCGAACGCAAGCCTAGGCTGCCATTCAGTACTCAACCTAAGGGCACACCTTCGGCTCAAGAGCTCCAATTTGGCGCTGGTCTTTCTCGAGGGGCAAGCAACCATGGATATGAGCTTCCAAGCTCGAGCGGAGTTGCCGTGCCTGGCCGCTTGGCAACAGGGTCTGGTCATAATTATGACTATGACCCATATGGAGGCCGACCGGGGTCTAGCCTGGTTGGCGTAAGTGAATATGTGTATCCGAACCAACTGGGTCTACATCAACCCGGTTTCGGAACGAACAATACCCCTGTTTACGTGGAGGAGTTGGACAAGTTAATGAATGATCTTTCTAGCCGTCGATAGCAGCTTCGTAGGTAAACGAACAGCAGTGTTCTCAATAAATCTTTTTGTGTATTTACTTTTGCAGTGAAGAACCTATGTACATTTGATTCACTCGCATTCAGAGGAATCTTGGACTCCTCCTAAATGCCGCACCAGCGCACAAACGCGGTCTCGATTTGCCTTGGAAAGACTCCGGAACGCGCGAATGAGATCTGCTTCCGTTTCATCTAATGGTTGCACTTGGCGACCTGAGCCGGATTTGTTCACCTTACCCGATTCTTTCTGCATTTGAGGTGGGTTTGGCTTCACCAATTGCGGTGGTTCGGGTCGGATCACTGTCTTGAAGGCCAGGGTGGCTGGCCGGACTTGGATTTCTTCAATGCGCGGGGAATTGGAGTTTTGCTGTCCTTTTCCTGAACCGGGTCTAGCGCTCACATTCGCCAGACCATCTAGACTGTCGTCGCTTTCATCATCTGAACTTAACGAAGGGTTCTTCATCGCCTCAAGAACCCCTTGGTCGACAAGTTCCATTCGCGCCTTCGTTCTTGAGGACATAGGATGAGCAGGTGGACCTGGGGGCGCTTGCAGGGTATGTGACGTAGTGTGGTTGTCGTCCTTTCCCTCAGCGCCAAGCGCTGAGGATTTCGAATTGGAGTGCGATCCGTTTGATAAGACATCGGCAGTGGTTGGCCGTCGCCGAGGCGTGGCAATGATTGGTGCAATCCTTTGCGGAACGTTTTGTACAGCTGAAGCCAGAGTTGAAGATGCATCCACTGCCGGCTGAGCATTGGGCCCTAGAACAGACGTGGGTACTGAAGTCTTCGCAGGTGTACTAACTCGCGGCCCGAAGGCTGGTGATGACTCCCTCGCACTCTTCGTTGCTGAAACGGAAATGAAATCAGCATTTCGAACAGCTTCTCGAAGTGGAGGAAGCTGCTGTGAACTTGCGGCAAGGGCAGCATGCGATTGATTCTTGCGTAGCGTCTGCTTGAAGCGCTCTGGATATGTGATGGACTCATATGTTTCATCGATGACACGTTGTCTCTCAGTCATGAGTTCCCAATCCTCGATTTCGGATCGGTCTCTGTCCTTCGAGGTTCCTGGCCTTGCGCTCTGAGCTCCACTTGCACTCCTGTTCCGGTCTTCACCGTCATTCTTCTGACTCCTATCAGTCGCACTCACTTTTTCGTCCGAATCATCGTCGGATTCAGTTCTTCGATGTGTTCGCCTGGAGGAGCCTCGTGAGGAACCAAGTCGATTCTGGGATCCTGTTGAGAGATCCAAGAGCGGAATGGTTTCGGCTGCAGTTTTGCCTTTAGTAACGGGCGTAGATTGGTCCATATCTCCCTCAGGCATGACCTTCACCGGCGGAGTAGGAGTAGCGGTCGTATTAGCGGTAGTCGTCGATGGATCTGAATTTCCGGCACTCTCGGAACCTTCACCTTGTTCTGCAGTTGCAGTTCGGGCAGCAGCCAATTCCTGCTGCTTCTTCTTTCGACGTTCCAGACGAGCCTTTGCTAGCTGCAGTGCCATGTCTTTCTCTCCTGGGTCGTCGCTTCGATAGAAAAATTGATTCACTTTGGCCTCTCTCTCAAGCTCCTCCATCCGACGGGCCTGGGCTTCTTCGATGGCCCGCTGTTCATCCCAGAATGAAAGGCGATGACTAGGCAAGCCGTGTACCGGCTGGCCTTGCTGGAGCGGCGGCTCTCCTAGCGCACTATATAGCGCCTCAAATCTCGAAGAGAAATTTTCTCGTTGAGAGGGAATTGATGCGTGGCCGTGATCCCCTCCCGCGATAATATTCGCGGTAGGTAGAGGGTTCGGCTGAGGAATTTGCCAGGTCTTGCGTACAGGAGCAGGTGGCGGTGGAGTTGGACCGGCCCCTCCCGTGGCGCTACCGCTTAGGCCTGGAGTTGGATGCCTTGGAACTGGTCGCAGGATTTGTGCCGAACTGGACCTCGGGGGGATGTGGTTTGGGCCGTTGGCACTTCCATGAGACTGTGCGTAGCTCCCGCTAGAGAAACCCACGTTGGGAAGTGCGTGACCAGCAGTCGTACTCCTTTGTGCCGGCTGCTCTGCACCAGGCATATTATCAAACCATGTTGACCCTACTGACAGTCTTCTTCGTCTCGCTGCGCCGGCCGTGACAACGGCTGAATTCCGCGCCGGCGTATGCTGATTGGCTCCACTTAAGTACACACTAAAGCCGGCTTCACGCTCGCGTTGCTGCATCAGTTTAGCCTCGCGTTCCTCCTAGACAGGTGACAAGTTAGAGGTTCATTCCATCTTGAGTCAAATTCCCTCTATCTCCAGCAACATCAGTCAACAAGGTGATTGAGCGAATGAAATCAAGCAACTTACCCTAAGCTTGCGCAACACGCGATTGCGTTGCTCCATACTCTGGATGTATGCCTGCGCCGATGCCGTTGCCATTGCATAGTCTAGTCCTTCGCTAAGCAGGGCCTTCGCTGGGTGTTGGTTGGGGAATAATGCTCTGGAGCAAGGAGAGCGGCGGCGGCAGATGCGGGCGCTGACCTAGATTTATCTAGTACACTCACACGTGGTCACCTCGCCGCCCTGGTGAGACACGGTGTATCTGCAATTCAAAAACCACTTAAAACCCTCTCTGGGATTTTTCGGCGTTTTGTGGCACAGCGGAAAGGTTCGCTGAACCAAAACGCTATAGTTGGCGTCTATATGACGTGGTATAGAATTTGGTCAGGAAGCCTGATTAGCCTTGCTTGCCAGCCACGTCCACACGCAAACCGTTCATCGTTGGAAAACTCAGTTTGAAGTGATTCCATCCACCCACCCTGGCCGGATTCCTCTGGAACTGAAAAATCTTGACGATCGCGTAAGTTCGAAACGGGGGTGTATCCTGTGACGTCACAGGTGTTGACTCACAATTGTGAAGTGGATTCATAGAGCGACCTCCGCTGCGCTCGACCTCAAGTTCGTGGACGAAGATAACTGACGCAGGTAGTGGGATTTATCTATTTCCAACCCATTGTCCAACATGGCTTCGAATCAGAACGATCCAAGCATGGGTACATCTCGACCGGTCTACACCGTTGAAGAAGTTGCAAAGCACAATCAGCCCGGGGACGCGTGGATTATCATCGATGATGGTGTTTATGATGTAACGAAATTCGCCAAGCTCCACCCCGGTGGCGCTGGACCCATCCATCGTTTCGCTGGCCAAGACGTCACTGAGCAGTTCTATATGCTGCACTCGGATGGTGTGCTGGCTAAATACCACGACAAGCTTTGCGTTGGCAAAGTCAAGGGCAAGTCTCCACGTGTTCCGCGCTCCAAGTCAGCTATCCCTAAAGGCGTCAATCCCGACCTCTTCTTCGGCGACCAAATCCCTTATGGAGATCCGAACTGGTACCAGGGCTGGATGAGTCCGTACTACAAGAAGAGTCACCGTGAGCTGCGTGCGTACATCCGAAAGTTTGTTGAAAAGGAAGTCATCCCGTATGCGGGGTCGTGGGATGAGGCCTACAAAATCCCCAAGGATGTGTATGCCAAGGCTGCCCAGGCTCAGTGGCTGGCTGCAATGGTCCCTCCACCATGGCCAGCCGAGTGCACGTACGACCCTCCGTGCGGCATCAAGCGCGAGGAGTTCGATGCTTTCCACTCGCTTATCATCCAAGAGGAGCTATGCCGCGCCGGCAGTGCCGGTGTGCTGTGGGGTTTCATTGGCGGTCTTGCCATCGGACTGCCACCCATCATCCACGAGGGCTCAGACTATCTCAAGAAGAAGGTTGTTGCGGACTGCCTCAACGGCACCAAGTTTATTTGCCTCGCCGTGACTGAACCGTGGGGTGGTAGTGATGTGGCTCACCTGAAGACTACAGCCAAGCTGACCGAAGACGGCAAATACTACATCGTCAATGGTGAAAAGAAATGGATCACGAATGGTATCTTTGCTGATTACTTCACCACTGCCGTGCGTACTGGTGATGATGGTCCCTTCGGCGTGTCCCTCCTACTAATTGAGCGCAACATGCCCGGCGTTGAGACCAAGCACATGAAGTGCCAGGGCGTTTGGGCATCCGGCACCACCTACGTCACTTTCACTGATGTCAAGGTGCCCGTGGAGAATCTCATCGGCGATGAGAACCTCGGTTTCAAGGCGATCATGCATAACTTCAACCCTGAACGCATTGGATCGATTATTGGCGCTGTGAGCTTCGCAAGACTCTGCATCGAGGAGAGTTTCAAGTACGCCGTCAGACGCAAGACCTTCGGCAAGCGTCTCATCGATCACGCTGTGATCCGCGCGAAGATTGCGGAAATGATTCGTATGGTAGAGTCCACCCACGCGCAACTCGAGCTGATCATCTATCAGGCGCATACGATGGATCCCATGCAGTCAATGCGTGTACTGGGCGGACCCATCGCACTCTGCAAAGTGCAGGCCTCGAAGACCTTGGAGTTCTGTGCTCGCGAGGCGGTGCAGATCTTTGGAGGCAACGGCTACACACGTTCAGGTCTCGGTGCGAAAATTGAACGCATTTACCGTGATGTGCGTGCCTACGCAATTCCAGCCGGATCTGAGGAGATCATGCAGGACTTGGGTATCAAGATGGCGGTTCGTCGGTCCAAACTGTAATCATATGGTAATTTGTAGATTCCTGTTGAAATCTCCAGGATCCCATATTATCAGACTTGAAAGAAACCGTTATTTACAAGCTATTTCTCATGGCTAAGTATTGTGCTATGTTTATTCCCGCGCCACCGTGTGGTGCTATCTTCAGTGTTACCTTTTTCATGTCATACAAGCCAACTCGTGAGCGTTCTTTTCGGGCTTTGTCGCACGCTTTTGTGTTTGGGAAATCTCAAGATCCAGCGAGCGCGACATATAACAAAATGCATCAAACTATCGTAGTGAACTTGCAAAATCATATGGTATCCTATTTTCACGTGTACCACTGCCAGATCCTCATGGAAAACCATTAATTGTACCTTGTTAACTTTTAGGCTCTCGTGGGCTCTCTCTTAATTATACGTCATGATGTATTTGACGCGACTTTCCTCCGCTCAAGGAGGTGCACGAGCATTTATGGGTGCTCGTATGTCGTCAACTCCATCTTTGACGTCTCCACCCTCGGCCCTTTCGTCGTTTTCATGGTCGTCCGCAGCTACTTGGACTTCTGTCACAGACGCTCTTGGCGGAATCGCGCCGGGATCTCCCCGTGCGCAGAGCCCGCGGGCCGGCTATGCCACCACGGCAACATCGAAGGTATTCTTCGCAACTGAATTATCGTCTCCGCGATCACTGACTGCGGGTGCAAGTCACGGTATCGAAGAGGCACGCAGAAGTTCTTCGGGTTTGCTGGGTCCGAGCCAAAGCACCGATCAGCTACTGTTGGCTCCTTCCCGCAAGTTGCAGAAAGAACTCCGTCGCTCCATGACTACCGTTGCGAATGCAGCGCTAGCACCGTCTCCTACCCACGTGAATGTTTTGCGCCCAGTTCATGGAACCGAGCACGCCCCCATCCCAAAGTCTGCCAGTGACACATCGTATTCTTTGGAAGAGATTATGGACTCAGTGATCAAGGTGTACTGCACTTCAAGTTCGCCGAATTACCTTTCCCCGTGGCAAAACAAACCAATTCGCAGTCAGACGGGCTCAGGCTTTGTCATTGATGGTAAGCGTATCATCACAAACGCCCACGTCGTAGCCGACGCCCTCCAAGTCATGGTTCGACGTCCCGGTTCACCTGTGAAATATCCCGCGCGCGTTGTTGCATCGGGCCACGAATGTGATTTGGCTGTGCTTCATGTCGACAGCGAGGAGTTTTGGGAACCCTATCTGAAGCATCCAGAACAAGTGACTCACATTTCCGAGGCCCCAGAAACGTCCGAGGCCCAGGCTACAACCCCTGAGCTTACGCTTTCAAATGATGCCACTGTGGTGAGTTCCTCGACTCATCCGACCAAGATGTACAAGGGCCTCGAGTTCTGCGACTGGATTCCACTGTTGCAAGACGACGTGATGGTGATCGGATACCCCATGGGTGGTGATAACGCATGCATTACTCAGGGCGTTGTCTCGCGTGTCGAGCCTGTGCTTTATGCACACGCAGCGACACACTTGCTTGCAGTTCAGATTGACGCCGCGATTAATCCTGGTAACAGTGGTGGTCCCGCGTTTGTTGACGGCAAAGTCGTAGGTGTGGCCTTCCAGAATATTCAAAACGCGAACAACGTTGGCTATATCATCCCTGTCCCAATAATTCGACATTTCTTGCACGACGTGGACAATGGTGGTTACCGTGTTCATTCGCCAGGTGGATCACCCGATTACAATGTGGCGGGTGAGCCTATCAGCGATACCGGGCGAGGTCAGTCCAAGGATCTGACGCCGCTGAATAAGATGAAGTCAACGGTACGACGCGGCTTCTGCTCATTAGGTATCCTCTGCCAAGGTACTTCCAATGCAACACTGCAACGGTTCCTTGGTATGGTGCCACCTCCGGTGCTCGGTTCAAATGAGTCTCAGGACGCAACTCCACACGCGATCTCCACCAATGCTACCAGCATAGCATCCAACACGCAGGCAACCTATGCCACGGCATCGGCACCTGACTCCAGCGAGCCCAACGCATCGAATGCCCAAGGAGCCGCAGTTCAGCCATCTTCTGCAAATTCTCTTGTCGAAGGAACAGCTTCATCTATCAGCACCGCAACGACGACTCAGGCAACTGAGCTCTCAAGCCGATTCAGCTTTTTGAGGTCGCCACTTCCCGCAGCATTTGCCCATGCGGCGCCTCAAGCTCAAGCAGCATTGTTCCCACAAAATACCTTGGCAACGCTCGAAGAAGCAGCCATGTCAGCCTCACCGAACTTGGGCTTGACTACAACGCCTGCAACCCAGTCTAGTGTGTATCATCTGGGGAAGGAGCCAATCACCGGTATTCTCGTGAACAAGGTTGATATCTATTCGCCATGCTATGGAATCCTTCAACGCAATGACGTCCTCATTGCAGTTGACGGCCATCCCATTGCCTGCGACGGGACTGTCGCCTTCCGTGGCCGTGAGCGTATCGCCTTTGACTACTTGATCTCGCTGAAGTACGCCGGTGAAACTGCTCGTCTGACGTTTTTGAGACGAAAGTCCACTAAAGGTGCCGCCTCACCAGATAACGTTGAGCTGATTGAGCGAGAGGTACCCATGCGACCACTGGACCACTTGGTAAGCGTGTTTGAATACGATCGTCTCCCGAGCTACTTTGTCTTCGCTGGCGTTGTGTGCGTACCACTTACTCAGCCATTCCTCCATGAGTTCGGCAAGGATTGGTACAACACAGCGCCTCGTGACCTTGTGCAGCTTGCGGTTCAGGGTTCACCGCAGTTCCCTGGCCAAGAGATTGTCCTTTTGGCTCAGATTCTTCCGGCGGACTGCACCTTTGGATACACCAATATCCAAGATTTGCAGGTAAAGTTTTTGAATGGAATTCGTGTTCGCAATCTGGCACACTTTGTTAGAATTGTAGAGCGTGCCATTTTACGCGCCGCTGAACAATTCGAACACGATCTGGATATGAAACGCGCGGCCAACCCTGCTCTGTACACGGGCGAGTCTATGCGTCGAAGTGAGGTCACAGGCGTATCAGAATGCTCGCCTTTCCGTGAGTATCTCACGACGCACAGACTCTCCATCCTTCCTGCAGAGGAGCGCGCTCGTTTGAACATGCGAGGCTGGGATGCAGACCAGCAGGATCCTGATGACGTTGACCCAATCCCCAACAGTGATCAAACAATGGCACAGTCGCCTCTGGCTGAGGATCCTTACACACTGGTGTTTGAGCTCTCAGACTACCGAGTGGTTGTCCTTGATCTTCGAGCTGCAGCCCAACAGCACCCTCGAATCCTTACAACTCATCGTGTACCCCAGGACCGATCGGAAGGATTAGGCTTGTAAAAAGATGTTTGCCCGAATCGTCTGAGAGGCATATCGGTTGAAGTCACCCCCTTTGCATCTGCCATGTACAGTTACATTAGCTTCGCACCACGATTAACATGTTTCCATTGTTCCATATTGTAAAGCCACACACCCACGAGTCCACATAAAGCCTTCGTATGTAAAGTTACACCTAATCTAGTTGTGTATGTATGCGATTCTACTACATTGTAACGCGACAAACGTGTCGGCAAAGAACTTGACCAAAATAGCTCACTTTGGTCCTTGCTTTTTCTGATTGATCGGATGCGCGGCGCTAGTTGGGGGTGTGACTCGGATACGGGCAGCAGAAGAGGTTGGCCGACGCGATGCTCTGATCTTACCTGGAGTAGGCGTACCGACTTCAGCACCCGCTCCAGAGGGACTTGGTGTTGACTGGGGAGATTGGCTGCCGTGAATAACAGCCGTGTTAGAGTTAGCTCGAGAAAGAGATCCAATAATGGTCAACGAGCTTTGAGAAGCAGGCGCGGGGACTGTTTTCTCCTCCACACCTGACTCAGGTCGGTCAAACACAAAGAGTTCACCGAATGTCGGGGATGCAACTCGATCGGGAATCTCAGCAGACGATGAGAGGGGTCTTTCAAGAGTTAAGCCAGGCTTCGTTGTTTCCAATACACCTGGACGTTTTCGAGCGCCATCCAGCATAACATCGCCAGCACTGCTGTTTGCTTCCGCATTCATGTTGACACTTGACTTCGATGGTGACTCGACCATCACAATAGAGTCCTTGATATCAAATCCTTGCTGCACAAGGGTCTGCTCAATTAACTTCGTTAGGGCCGAGCTTCTGCCCGTAGTTGCGATCGCGAGACTCAGCGGGGACTGACCCTTAGCGTTGCGTACACCAACGCTTGCTCGGTGCTCAATCAAGAGCTCTGTCATTGCCAGATCGCCTCGGGACGCAGCAGCAACAATCGGCAGCTGCGACAACGAGACAAGCATCTCGGCTGGTGCTCCAACGGGAGGCGGTGGGACATGGGGTGGAGAAGTGAAGGTCGCAGGCGGATGATTCTTGTTGCAATGAACAGCACCTGATGCTCCACTCGTCCCATCATCTGAGCCATCGGTGTTCATGCCTGTGCCAGAGGCCTGAGGACCCGCGAGATGCGCAGGACGAGTCAAGCCCAGGTTAGGATCAGCACCAGCGTCCAGCAGCTGCTTGGCGATTGCGATATTGCCTTTCAGCACGGCAATCGTAAGGGGTGAGAGGCCGTCTGAAGCAACAGCGTTAACATCAGTAACAACGATAGTGGATGTGGCTCTGGTCAGCTTGGGCGGAGTACCACCGAGCGGCGGTGGCACAGAGAGATCGCTTGGAATGGAAATGAAGGAAGGTGGCCCTTTGGGTGAGCCAGATCCACCTTGGTCGCTCGTACTTGCGAGCGATGAGCTCAAACTAAGAACCGGTGGTGTGAACATCTTCCCAGCTTGATTGGCAGCTGCGGCAGAAACAGCGGCAAGGAGAGGGGAGTTGGCATTCAGACTGATACTGACTGAAATGCCGTCATCGAGATCCGCTTCGACAGCTAGTGGAGAAAGCAAAACATTGACCACATCGCTGTGCTCGTGCTGAACTGCCTTGTACAGCGCGGTCAACCCATCGTCTCGACGGGCGTTGGGATCAGCGCCATGCGAAAGCAAGAAAGACGCGAACTCAGCGTGACCAGCCTGCGCCGCAAACATGAGCGCAGTGGCACCCGACCTGGTGGTTGCGTTGACGTCGCACTTGCGTGTTGCGACCAGCTTGCGAGCAACAGCCAGCTGGTTGTGCTGCGCTGCTACCATGAGTGAAGTGATCCCGCCCTCCTGGCGGTTACACTGGTTGGGGTCTGCGCCGAGCGACAACAGTGTTTGCACGACTTCGACGTGCCCTTGATATGTAGCAATCATTAGTGGTGTCCATCCGTCCTTTGACCTGGCAACTGCAAGGAGACGCTGACAGACTTGAATCACTGGGTGACCATGCACCTCCCCACCACTCGTCTTCGGTGGGCTCGTGGCTGAGCTGTTCCCAGCTCCGGCCACTGGAACGATCTTCGTAGGGGAGTTGGACTCGCTGAGTAAGAGTTTTCCAGGCGTGATGGGGATGCTGTTTGAAGCGCTATCCGAGGAATCCATGTGCCTGAGCGAAGGCGAGGTGAACGAAAGATTCATGCTCTCTCGAAGTTGTGGTCCATCCTGTTGATTCGCAGCCTTCAGCTGCTCATCCACTAGAGCAGATGCTGACGAAGACCTCGACATGGTTGAAGAAGACGAGGCGACGTTGCTCTGAATGGTCGTCGTTGTCGTACCGGAATTATTGTCGGTAGTCACATTCGTTGTCGTGGTATTCGTAATCGTCGTCATCATGGAAGTTGTGCTGGGTGAAGGAGCTAAGAGAGGTGGCTTTTCAGGAAGTGGGGTGTTGTTGGACTTTTGGCCCACAAGGAGGGGCGTAGCTCGCGCTGCCGCAAGAAGTGATTTGTTGTTCGTGGCGATGGCATCAGTAAGCTCCTCTAATGTAAAGGGAATGTCCGTGGTGGATGTTGTCAGGAGTAGTCTAGCTTGGTCTTCCAAAAGCGCCCTAACAACCTCGGCATGCCCACCCTGAGTGGCAAGGAAAAGACCTGTTCCAAACTCGTCGCGCCGTACGACCTCAGGCAGCAGGGGCAACAAAACCTTGAGATCTCCTAGGTTGCCTGATTTGCATGCATCACAATATCGCCGATATGCCTGATAGGTTCGGCTCGGGACCTTGGCGCCTTGAATCGTCGGAGAGACACCGAAGAGACGTGGAGAAATGCCCTCTTCTCGAGTTGGAATCGCCGTAGCCTGGCCTGGGGTATTTGTGGTAATGCTCACAACACTTGTTGTGCCTGCCACCGCTGCCAGTGCAGCATGTTGATCTTGATGGCTCATTCTCTGACTCGAGGATGTCTTTGGGTCGATATTCCTAGGTAGGCTCGTGCGCTTTGCTGATAATGAAGGGTCCGGCACAGTCCTGGGATGGTATTACACCGTCTGGCTTTGTCTCCTGCCGACTACGCGCGTTGTGTACCCGCTTTTTCGTTGAAAATATCACTGTGCAAGATACGACTTCTTATGCTTTCCAGCAGGCCAATTGGGCGCGTGTTTCGTCGGGGTTACGGGGAATCAGGCAAAGCACTGCATTACATTGGATGTGGCTACTGTATGGTAACGGAATGCGTCTGGTTTTACTCCTCAGCAGTCCATCAAAATGGAGTAAATCAACGCAAAGTCAATCCCAACTCAAGTGCAGCCTGCTTATGTGTGCCATTTGAAAACTTGTACACCTGTGGCGCAATACCATCCACGCGCAACTGATCAATAGCACCGAGGTACATAAATATCCCTCACTGCACACTCGCGTGTCTGCGAATAGGCTCGTATGCATCACTCGTCTCGACCCGAGAGGAGGATAATTTCTCACACCGAGTCCAATCGCGGGATTTGGTGTCGCTCCTGGGAACAATTTACACTGCAAAGGTGTATACACATCTTAGCACACCTTGTCTCTAACCTGGAGCGCGTTCTCTCTGCTGGAACTGGCTCATCCTCATTGACGGATCTCCAAACGTCTGTCGAAAAGCCCTCCAGGGCTAAGATCTACGGGATACACCCGCACATTCCGTGTAATAAACCCCCACAAGTAATACACCGTGTTGATCCTCCAGTGCACGCTGCGAGTGCAGAGTTCCATCGTGGGAAACCAGCCAACAAGACCCCTTTTGAGGGACGTCGAGGTGTCAAGAACACGGGAAAGTATACTCGTTGTAAATCAAGAACGAGTACATACCCATGTCCCGAAACGAATACCATTACATTGCCGCTTCACTTTGGGCGAATAAGACGGATTTTGAAGCATGGAAGGTGAACGTAATACGTGCAATTATCATCGCAAACCCACCCGGCTTCTGCGATACTTGGCTTCAATTCTTGGATCGCAAGGTTACGCTGAGTGAGTTCGCGGGCGAGGCCAAACTGCCCTATCCCAGCGACAGCTCCGCGGGCTTAACCACCGGCGCAAGCCGCGAAGCAGTCCTTGCGGGACATGACTTAGATAAATCCGTGGATCGACGTGCGAGTCCCGCTTTTATCAGGTACGAGTTCATCAATCAGGTTTTGAAGGCGCATATCGGGCTGTGCCTGGACGATCAGGCGCGGGCCACCCTACCAACCTCGAGTGACGTCTCGCCTGCGGATATCATGGCATGGGTTGAGCGCAAGATGCGTGAACACAAGCAAATCTTCCAACAGGCGCGCCAGTTCAAGCATCGCGATGACTTGGCCTTCTGCAAGTGCGTGCAGTGTGCAATCAAGCGCGGCAACACTATGCGCCAGCACGGCGCTAGCGCCTCTCTAGCGCCGCAATCGCAATCACAGGGGGGACACTCACCGTCCGGACAGTCTCCTCATTCGCAAGGTCAATCACCTCAGCCGTCCCCTTCTTCGAGCCTCCCCGGTGTAGCCGCTGGCATGACGGGTTTGAACGGTATGCCGGGTTTGAACGCGCTGAATGGTGGAGGCGTGAGCCCTGCTACTCCACCCACTGGCGCGGTCGACTCACACCTTGATCCCACGGCAGGCGCTGCTGCGTACTTGAATGGCTCGGCGGCCCTCCGACCCAACGGGTCAAGATAATAATGAGCCTACTTCAGTGGTTCTCGCATCTGAGCCATATATCCTTGCGACCAGCGCGTCACCTAGAAAGAGCTTCATATCAACTCGCATTAGCGTGGGACGAATGTACAGGGCCGCACAGTATACGTTGCTATGCGATCTAGTACTATCAAGCGATAAAATGATGAATGACGATCTAGAGGGCCTCCGACATCGCCATGCTCCCCTCGAGCGAGGCGTGCACGATCACAATGAAACTCTATTCTGTGCAGTTCCACATTACAGTCTTCAGCGGAGGCATTTCGTAAGCTCAACCATTAGATCTGTGCGCATGACGACTGCTGCACGATTCGATACGATAGCCCACCCTTGACGAAGAAAAGGAGCAAGTTCCGAATGCGTCTACTCTACGCTGTCATCACCGACCTGGACCGCAGATACCACCGAACACCCCTGATCCTCCATGACCAGTCTAACCATTACTTCAATCCTCCAACATCATCCATCTAACATCGCATTCCCTCGAGAATCCATCCCAACCATCTGCGTTTGCAGTTACACCGTCATGCCAGCTTCGTTCGAAACTACTTCCTCACTTAACTTTTACAGGTGCAGTCACATTGAGAGTGTATTGCATCTCTCATTCTCTTCTAACAGCTTTATTTCCGTACGATAGCCCTCCCTATTCCGCAAGGAAATAATAATTTAGTGAGTTTCGTAGCAGCTTAGTTTTCCAGCTTTAGCTTGCACAAGACCGGGGAGAAATTAACAGCAACAACACCAGGACTAACCCTAGCAGTTTGTACATACCATCCATCTACTCAGAATGAACAGCCAATCAACTCAACCATCCAACCAACCGACCAACCAACTGACAGCAACTAACAGCAACTAACCATCGAATCAATCAACTATTGGACCAATCAACCAACTTACGAATGTCACAACAAGAAACAGTTTCCCCAACGCCAGTGCTCACAACATTAAAACACTCTCGAGGTCGGGTGATGCATTGCAGCGGCTACGAATGATAGCTCGCTCGATCAAACCGCTTAGACCCATCTTCCTCTGCTTTTGCCCAACCACAACACTAAACGCTTCACTCAACGGTTATAAGCCTTTTACGCGAAGACTTGTCTTCGTGCAACAACAACAACAACAACAACAACAACAACAACAACAACAACAACAACAACAACAACAACAACAATCACCTCAACAGCAACATCACCAACATCAACAACAGCAAGGGCACGAACAACAAATACGAGAGCAAGTGCGGGACGCTTTCATGCCCCTTTCCTGTACGCGCTCTATCATGCATGATTATCTCTTCTCTGTTGGTTAGTTCTCCTCCCCAAAGTTCCATTCCCGTGCGCGATACTTTATTACCCGATGTTCGTTCCCACTTCGCACCACGTGAATGCCCTACCCACACCTGTTTAAGTCTTTTATCATTGCCTCCGACCCGTCCACACAAGAGTCCGCGGCCTCTTATCCAATCGATGCTAAATGTAACCATCTGAATCATCATCTCCAACGTTCTTAATCTTAGCGCCACTACAATATCCCCTGCTTGCGCCACACTTCTCTCGCTCACATCTCCTCACAATGCATCTCGTTTTATCGAGCTGCATCTCACCGCATTGCCGTGCAATGTGTTACAAACCTTGCCTGCGAAGTGCTGCGAGGCGTGCAAGGACTAATGTGCGACAAACAACATGCATCATTTACTTTTCGCCCACAACTATTTCTCATACCCTCCATTCGGTTTGCGCGTGCTGACGCTCAGTGCCGGACGATGAATCTGAGATGCGCACGGCTGCAGGCGCCCATTGCGTACCACGATGAATTATGCGTTTTGGTTGTCGAGGACTGCCTCCAACCCGCTGATGCAGCTAACCTCATCTCTTTCATGGGTCGGCTCAATTATCGAGCTGCGCAATACCTTTGCCAAGAGCATCCTTAGCTCCGACTTCAATTCTACATCACCCAAGCCCCCTGCTTACCTTGCTGTGGCTAGAGCGAACAGTTTTCTCTGATTGTATGTTCCTAGGCTCGTGAATAATGACTTGGATCGCTTGCACTTTTCTTACCAGTTAAGTCATATTTATGAGTTGAACCATCACACTTCCACACACTCCGGCGAAGACCTCACCCCTCATGGCTATTAGTCTCCCCTGATACTATTCGAACCTCATTGCATTTGGAACTCATCCATGCTTATTCGTGAGCAACCACTACTTTAAGTGTAGAAACCACAGCAAATATCTACCAACCGCTTCACTCGGCTGGGCTGTAGGCACACATCCCAATCAGTATAGCGAATCTCAATTTTCGTCGACTTTTTTTTTGTTTCCATGGGATGTACAGCTCGTGTATTTTCTCACCCTCTCTACTTCCTTTCGCGAAGATATCTTAGTTTCTCTATTCTCACGTCGGTACTTGTATCGGCGTTTGTGTTCTGTGCTGCTAGAAAACGCTATGCAAGTTTCCCGCGCTTTTGTGCAGTTTACCTATCATCGTCCTAAATTTTCACCACCTAGGCATGGCGATCCTATTTTGGCCAGCGTGGACCACCGGACCGTTGCCACTATTTCATTTCACTTGGGTACAGACCTCTCCAGACGAGTGGGTCGACCAACAAACCATGCGATTGCACAGGGCTAAAGAGCAGACAACTGAAACTGAACTGACATATTTAGTTCTCTTGTCGCAACAAGCCTTAATGCCTCTCTCCTATTGGACCGTGGCCATTTCTCTGTCCCTCTGCTGCGCGAGCGACGCCTTTGGACTCAGACGAACAGTCGCATCTCCGACTTAGTACCTGTCGCTTTGTGTTCCACTGGCTTCCACTGTGAATCCTCTTTTCCTTCTGCCCACTGTCAGAGCCGAGTTCCATTGAGGAGCATTCAGCACAACCAACTCAGGACACTTCGCAGCTCGCAAGCGTAGGGGTAGGGTAATCCTTGCCATACCGAGGTGAATCACTCCAATAACAACTTTGTTCACATTCATTCGATCCATATCTTCTCTCTTTTACATTGTCTCTAACACTAACGCCCTTCAGGCTTGTCGACGACTCCAAGGAGGTTAAACACTATCATCGCTACAACCCTCACGAGTATCGTTGTTTTTTTCCTCCATCCACGACCCGCCAGCAATTTGTCTACTACAGCCTATTTTGTTTGTCCTATCGTGATCTCCCCTTTAGTTGATGTCCTGGACCTTCGACCAGAAAGAGAGCTTGTCCCCCATTATGCCATTATTCACATCCATGGATACTATATTGGCCGCTACCACCACCACGATAGCAATAAAGCGCTCCGGTCAGTCCGCTGTTACCAGCTTCGGAAGTCTCGCGGCATGACAATACCATAGCCAACAAGACTGTCAACGATGCAAAATTGGATTCATTAATACCACATTAAGCCAGTAGTATCCTCCTCATCTCACATGTGAGGAATACTGCTGGCTTGATGTAGGAATCGCTCGCAGACGGTGAGTGTCCGTCAAAACTCTACCCTCCCGTGTTGGCCGATCACTCGGTCATCAGTCCGGTACTAGCCGTTGAAAATTTTTTTCGGTCGGCAGGGAAAGTGAAACTCGCTGGTCAGTGAGAAGTCGAAACGTGGGGTTGTATAACTAAGTGTAACTCAGCACAGGATGAGTGCGATGCTGAGATCGACTGTTTATTCAAAAGATCTATCTAGTGCCTATTGGTTCATGAATTTTAAATGTAATTGCATGCACCCATAGCACCGAATATTCGCGCAAACCCAAGACGGATCGTTTTGTGAAACTCCCCTGATGGACATTGTTGTGTTCGCGTCTACGCACGCACAATTAGACACCATGATTCGTGCGTTGGCGACGTCATGCTGGTGCACACAATTAACTCATGTGTATTCCTGGATCGAACCTGCACATACTCGGCACTGTAGAAAAGAGGGGATGCAAAGCGTCCGCGCGTCTTCCGTCATCCCACCTCCACGCGCATCTGTCTCTGTGAACCAGGAGAACTCGGTAGCAGATTCGGCAGGAGTGCTAGGCCATGCCGCAGAGCCCCAACTATGCTCGCCCGGCCCAGCCTGCAGCGCTGTGGGTGGTTCTGCTGCGTCAACCGCAGCAACTGGCCCAACGAAAAGTGCCGATCCAACTCGTTTCGGTTTTCGTTCTGGAGTGAATGGTGGGCCTGCCACAGGCTCCCACGCTGCCATTGCGAAGCATGGTGTGGGTCCAGCATCGCCAACTGCTAGTCGCTCAGCCACACTCCGAACACCGCTATCGCCTCGTACAGGTATCCCTGCTGCAGCTCGTGTTCCCACTCAGCGCGGCGTTCCAGGTGCGGCTGCTGTACCTGCAGCTGCCACCCGTGTTACACGCAGTGCTACCTACTCTGCAACTTTGCCTAGCTCACTGTCTCGCACAGCAGGACCTTCGATGCTAACTCGAGTCAAGACCGTTGCTACATCTGCCGTTCCCGCAACGCCTACTGCATCAGGTGGCGCTTCTCGCGTTGGAGCTTCCATTCATCGTATGGCTGTTCATGCAGCACCCGTAGCGGCACCCGCCGACTATGGCATGGGCGCGTCGCAGTTCGATGACATGAACGAGTCGTTTGAGGCAAAGGTTTTGGCCGAAGCACCTGCAGTGTTTGACGGCGATTTGGCTATGGCAATCGACACGGCATTACAAACCAAGATTCAGGTAAAGAAGTTTGACTACAAGGCAAAAGACGTCCAGCAGGGTGACTTGATCAAAAATCTCCGCAGTGTCCTCCAGCTTTCAAAAGAAAAGCTCGCACTTGCACAGCGAACGGTTGAGGAGATGGTCAACGAACGTCGCGTCCTCCTTCATCGCACTCGTGATGCTCAGAGAATGTACGAGCAGCTCAACTTCAAGGTGCGTACAACCGAAGAAGAAGTCGCCCAGCTTCGAGCTGCTGCGAGTCAGGCACAAGAAGCTGCACTCGAAGCTCGTCAGCAACTCGCCGTGGCACAGAGCGATCTCGCTAACCACACTTCCACGCGTGCTGCAACTGAGGCGCGAGTGCAGGAGCTAGAGACTGTGAGTAGAGAGCTCGCCTCTAAACTTCAGCAGAGCGAGCTCCAGCTTGCTACCCTCCGCGAGCGCTTCAAACGAGAGGAAGAACTCAACCAAGAGCTCAAGGCGAAGTATGATTCGAAGGGCAAGGAGCTTTCCACGGCATTGTGCACATTTCAGAGCAATCAAGAGCGACTTGCTCAGCTTCAGCAGCAGCTCTCCGAGGCCGTTGAAGCACGCCACAAAGCTGAGCTCGAGCTGCGTGATGTGCGCACCGAACTCGCCACGATCAAAGCTACAATGGCTTCACTGCAGGAAACCCTCACTTCAGCCAGCTCTGACAAGGCCGTCGCCATGTCCGAGCGCGAAGCCCTGCGGGCTACCAACGCAGCCCTCCAGTCACAACTCGAGTCTGTTCGTGAACAGTTGAGTGAAGCTCACTCGATGCTTTCTCAGGTACAGGCCGAGCTCCGCACGGTCACCACTCAGTGTGCCCTCGAAAAAGAAGCGAAGGAGCAGGAGGCTAAGCGTCGCGAATTAGCTGAGGCTCGTGTTGAGAGTCTCACTACCGACCTTTCGAACGTGCGTTCACAGTTGACTGAGGTGGCGACGGAGGCGAAGTCCCTCCGAAACGAGCTTATGCAGAGCAAGGATGACTGGGCCACTCAGCGTGAGCAGCTTAAAGAACAAATTCAGACCGAAAAGACTTCGGCCTTGGAGAAGATTCGTGAGCTCGAGCTCCATCACAATGAGAAGCTGACGCAGGTTGAGCAGAAGCATAAGGAGGCACTGCAATCGCTGGAGTCGAAATCACTGGAGCAGAAGATCGAATTGGAGAGCAAGCTTGCGACTATCAAGATGCAAGCCGAGACGTCAGAGTCAGTTCTTCGAGAGGAGCTCCGCCTGACTCGAGAGTCACGAGACAACCTTCAGCGCGAGGTTCGAGACAAGGAGAGCCAGGTAGAACGCCTAGAGTTGGAGGTTCAGACTCTTCGTCGCAACGTTGGCGTGACGCAGGAGAAGGCGCTCGAGAACATCTGTGCGCTTGAGTTGGAGAACAAGCATCTCAAGATGCAGGTTGCAGACAAGGCAGACGTCTTGAAGAAACTTGAGGAATATCAGGCTTTGATTCAAACCCTTCGTAACCAGATCTTCGAGGGTGAAGTCATGCGCAGACGCATGCACAACACGATTCAGGAGCTTAAGGGCAATATTCGAGTCATTGCAAGAGTTCGTCCTTTATTATCTCACGATAACGAGACAGAGTATTGCACACTCGAAGTCAGTGCAGATGAGCGTGGCCTCAAGCTCTACAATGGTGGTGAGAAGCCATATGGCTTCAGCTTTGATCGCGCATTCCCTCCAACTGCAACTCAGGAGGATGTGTTCGAAGAGGTCTCACAGCTAGTCCAATCCGCTTTGGATGGATACCACGTCTGCTTGTTCTCATACGGTCAGACCGGCTCCGGCAAGACTCACACAATGACTGGTGGTCGCGGCGCAAATGCAGGCATTATCCCTCGCTCGGTTGCAAAGATCCTCGAATCCATCTCAATCTACCGTCAGCAGGGCTGGGACTACCAGGTCGAGGCCTCCTTCTCCGAAATTTACAACCAGCGTCTGAACGATCTTCTTGACGACGACGCTGCAAAGGACCCTAACTCCAAAACCTTGGAGATCAAGCGCATCGATAACCGAACTGTCGTCCCAGGTCTTACTCGCGTCCCTGTCACTTCTAGCGCGGCACTCGAGCAACTGATGGCACGAGCTAACAACAATCGTGCTACTGCAACAACCGACATGAACGAGCGATCATCGCGATCTCACCTTATCTTCACACTCTATATCCGAGGTGTCAATGAGGAGAAGAAGATGCAGATCGAAGGCACTTTGAACCTGTGCGACCTTGCTGGTTCCGAGCGTCTTGATCGTTCAGGCGTCCAGGGTGACCGCCTTAGGGAGACCCAGGCGATCAACAAATCCTTGTCTTGCTTGTCAGATGTCTTCCAGGCCCTTGCGAAGGGCGCATCTCATGTTCCCTTCCGCAACTCAAAGCTCACTTACTTGCTTCAGGACTGCTTCGCCGGCGATGGTAAGACTATGATGGTCGTGAATCTTTCTCCCACGGTCGCCTCTGCCCAAGAGTCTTTGTGCTCACTCCGCTTCGCCTCTACTGTTTCCCAGGTGCACATGGGTACTGCTAAGAAGCACGTTACTAAGATTGGTGGTAGCAATCTTGGTGCCAGCACTACCGCCTCTGTCGCCAGCATCTCGTATGCCCCAAGCGTTGGCCGCAGCGATTGTGATGCAGAAGACGGCGTTGAGTGTGATGGTACTGAAGGTGAGGGTGAGAACGAGAGTCCTGACGCAGCTGAAACATCCTCAGTTGGCCTTGCGGGTCTTTCGCTCCAGGTGAAGAACCATGGCTCTGTGGCACCTGGCCCTGCCTCAGCCTCTGCAGCAGCCGCTGCTGCTCCATCTACCTCAGCTTCTTTTAAGCGTCCGCCTCCTCGAGCTGTTCCATCTTACATGCAGGCAACGTCGGCTTCTTCAGCGTTGCGTCGCCCAGCAACGGCAGCCGCTACAACAACAAGAACATCCACTGCGCTTGCCAAGCCTCGCACTTTCAACGGCATTACCCGATAAGCGGGTGTCACATGGAGTGAAAGCGGATTCCTTGTTCAGTTCACAGTGCTCGGCGACTGTGTCACAGACGCTTCGGTCAGTTTCCTTCGTTTTGATTAAGGAGTTACTTCGAGCTTTTGCCTTAGTTCAGTTTTTTGAAGTTCGTACTCTTCCAACTCATCTTTATACTCGCATTGCCAACGCACATCGCTCGGTAACGGAGAACGTAATCGGCCTGTGCAGCGGATCAAATAAACTAATGCATGCCTTGAGACGCATTTGTCAATCAGCTAATGTATGAGAGAGATGTGTTGTGCGACACATTGTGACTACAAATTGCAGGATCCGTCGCGTGGGCCTGTTTTCCATCGCTCTTGGACCTTTGAACAGTCAAAAATGGGCTTGCCCATTCGATCATTTACCTCGTTGTGAATCTCACACATCCACAGTGCAAAGGCCTGTTGGCTCTCCACTCGAGGAGGTTTTCGGATCATCTCAGCGTAGGTCATATCAGCGCAATAGCCGCAGGGATACCATCGTGCAAATGTCTTGATGAACTCCTTCATTTCCTCCTGCTGCTCAGGTGTTGGCTTCTCAGGGTAGTAGGCTGCCAAAGTATGGAGGTACGCCCAACTTGCACGGCCGAGCTCTCTGCGATTGAGCGGGCATTCACTGTGCATATATGCGAGGCAGCCTGCCTGTTGCGGAACGACGTCTTTGGCTGCAGTGTTTGGACCAGGCGCACGGATCTCCTCACCACGGTCGCGGCATGGCTTGCATCTTCGGTCTCGAGCAGTAGCCGAGGGCTCCGCACCCTTTGTCTCTGGATCTTCAGTTCGTTTTTCCTTGTTTGCTTCGTCTGAAGGCGCCATTTCGGACAGCCGAACCGCAGGGGCACCTGATGACGATGTTGTTGTTGCGACCTTCTTCTCAGGGTCGTACTGGATGACCGGCATTGTGAAAACGAGTGGTGGTTTCTCTGCGTAACAAGAAGTTTTTCGCTGGATCTTCTCGACGACAGAGTTGAGACGCGAGTTGAAGTTTGCGAAAGCCGAACGGAGACGTGCTCCGAGCGAATTTGCGTCGTCACTCATTGAAGCTCTGCCCTCTAATCACGGGGAAACAACGCTAAAGGGTTGAACTGTGAGTGTCAGGAAAGAAAATCAGGTTGTTAGGTGAGTACTCTGAAGATGTGTGAGGTTATACCCGATTAACTCAAGGTGATGATGGATGAGGCATTGAACCATAAAAGTCTTTTACGCGGTGCGCCATTCGTATCCCCCGATTTCAAGCTTTCGGACTTGTGGAAACTAGCCCGGCCAGAACCTCGATTCACCTGCCGCTGTCGTTATCCACACAGATGTTCGTATGCGAGAGGCAACAGGGACCGTTTTCAAGAAGAGACTAACTTATACCGCTCGGATGCAAGCTGGAGTATTGAAGAACTCAACGGGGTGCTGCATTATTACAACTGTACCACAATTGAGCGAAGTGATACTTTCACATGCCCCAGGAGGTTCTTCGTATAGACCGGGGCTAATACATCGCGTTGTATGCTCTGCTCGTGGCTAGTCATGCACCCGCATCCTGTCCAGGGATACGGTATATGGCAATGCTCTCAGGCTCAACACTCTCTTGCACCTACAAAAGGCTCACCACCCTACAAATCGTGACATCCAATCGTAGAAGAGTCATGTAATGATGGGATTGGGTAACTTGATAGATAGTCTACTGGAGAACGATTGGCCGTTATCCTGAGGGCCATGCAGTCTATGAAAGCATGTTTGTTTTATGTAATCTCCATTGACCGCGATGCAGGATCCCAAACTTTTTAATTGCAGCAGGGATCCCTCTAACGGGACTGGCCCCATCTGAGCACGCGCCGACCTGCGTCCATGCCGTCGAAGGCAGTGTTTACTAGCTATGCCACCACGTGTGAGATGCATACATGCATAGAGTGTGTCTCCGTGCACCGACCTCCGGGATAGGGGGTGTCGAAATATAAGAATGCCCTGCGAAATGCAAAGTGAGGGCTTTTCCATTTCTCGAGTAGTGCGAGGTTGTGAGATTAGCCTTTCCATTATATCGCTGTAGCGTACCCGACCACATTGCCTTCGCAACTATGATCCTCTGATGAAATGCTGAGTGTCGCGAAAACCATGCACAAATGCCCCAGATTCAAATTCCGAGTGAATTCACGTGTAGAAGTGAGCTGTTTCTGAACATCTATGCCTCGACTAACCGTCCACGCTGCGCGCTTAATGCTGCTATGCCATAACCACCCCGTATAGGATACGTATCTCGATCGGGACTGGGCGAGATTCGTAGCAAATTGGATCAAAAGGAACATGCAGAGCGATCTTGGAGTACGTCCGCATATGTTTTCTCCACTTTGTATTGCATCTCCACACTTGGCTCTGTGCTTCAGTGGCATATCCTCATCAAACTCCCATGATCAACTGAATCCGCGCCGCATCACCTCTAGCAAGTGATCAAGGACTCGGTCCCAACCACGAATTTCGTCGTTCCCTCACGACGACCAGCCCCTCGAAATATCAAGGTCCGCGTGACGGAGCTGCGTAAGGAGCATGTATGTTTCGAGCTGATCGGTGCAGATCTCTCGTTTGCGAATGCTCTTCGCCGCGTGATCATTTCGGAGGTACCAACCATTGCCATCGACACGGTTCAGATTTATGAGAATACCTCTCCCATGTTCGATGAGTTCATTGCACACCGATTAGGCCTTCTCCCCCTTCAGTCGCGAGATGCTGAGCACATGCTGTACTCACGACAGTGTTCATGCGATAACTATTGTGAAAAGTGCTCGGTTACTTTTGAGTTGGATGTTACGAACACCGATCCAAGTAAGCCCTCGATGCTGGTCACCACGGCTCATCTCAAGGGTACTTCACGCGTGTTCCCATATGTACAGCCCATTGGCCCATCTAGTGAAGCCCAAGATGCGTACCGAACAGATTACCCACTGGCAAATGGTGTTGACACAGAGGATCACGAGACAGTGATTGTGAAGTTGGCTCCCTATCAGCAACTAAAGCTCACGGCCATCGCTCGCAAGGGCATCGGCAAGGAGCATGCCAAGTGGATTCCTTGTGCCACTGTTGCAATGCAGGCCAAACCCAGCGTCACTGTAAACCAAGCAATTGCCAGCACAACGCGACCAGAGGTTAAGCGTGCCATCGCACGTTCTTGCCCCAAGGAGGTATACTCGTATGGTGAGCGAACGGAAGTTCTGGATGTGGAAGATGCGATGGCTTGCATGTTCTGCAACGAGTGCATCAAGACTGCCAATTCATTCAAGGTTCCAGGTATTGTCACTGTGAATATGAGTGACAACAACTTCCTCTTCAAAGTTGAAACCAGCGGCTCACTGCGACCTGAGGCTATTGTCTCGACAGCACTTCAGGTCCTTGCAACAAAGATGCAGGACATGGCGTCCTTGATCCGAGACGAGGGTCGTGCCGTTGAAGCAGAGCAGGCAATGCGCATCGGGTCCGCTGCGGCTGCTGCGGCAGGACCCAGCCGAATGTAATTAACAATCGGAAGTCTCGCCCTAAACTCACAACTCCGTTGTGTTTGGAGCAATCTGGCCAGAATACCTGGCTGTTTGAATCCTTGGAGTATGGATATGTACAAACTTCACATCCACCATATTAGATCTGTCCGGGGCTTAAGCGCTCTGGACTTGCTTAGTGAGATTACAAAAGAACAAATTTCATGGCACATTAAGTCCGCCCATTGCATAAAAGGCAACAAGCTTAACCAGTTCGTATTGTATCTCAGCTTTATAACATGAAATACAAACGCGTCGACTCTCCTGCGACTTAATTATTCCGCCTGACAGTCATATGGTAGCTCTCACTCCTGCTACTCGACTCAATCAGTCAAGAAGCCAATCTTGGAGTGAAACTTGAGCAATTCAGCACATTACCTAGCTTGCAAAAATACGACATCACGCCATTGTTCAACTTAGAAAATCGCATGGTATCATAGTAATCTGCTGGATAGGCTAAATTCCATCGTTAACTTCGCTCAAAATAGCATGAAACATCGTACACAACGCATCCATCCGGGTGACGAAACATGGCTTCAGCTTCGGCGCTCGGTGTGGCGCCTTGTGGGTGCATCACTGCTCGGCGCAGTGGTCCATCTCGCGGTGTTCCTCTTTGCGCCTACCAGTATAACTATTGCTGTTGAGGCCGCGCTTGACCAACCACTCTATGCGACGGGGATCGTCCTCTATACCGCTCTACCTACCATGATCGCAGTTGGAGCATGCATTCTGCAGCGAAGACTGCAGTGGATCATGCGAATCGGCACGGCTATCATGCTCATGGCGGTTGTAAGCCTTGCCGTCGCGGCATATCACTTCTTTTACTACTTCCAGCTAACCGTAGCTGGCGTGGGCGACGTGATCATGCGCTACGTTGTGGCCTACTTTGCCATCCGAGCACTTGCCGAGAGCTTTCTCTTGTTTGACTCGCAAGTGAGGTGGGCACCCGTTAGCGCTCAGATTGACTTGAAAAAGCTTGAAACTACCCGTTTCACGGGGCCGACCTCGAAGCGAGAGATCACCCAAGGCGTCATTGAGCAGGAGATTCATGATTCCATGGGTCCCAAGGTCATGTCTAGCGTGGATCCTCACGAGCACTTGGACTCCCGGAAGAAAGGTTTAGACGAGCCACGCAAGCACACATTCGTCAAAGAGTTCCCATTTGCTCAGGATAAGTCACAAGCGTTCTGCGTTCCCCTCTTGACTCCGTGTATGAGTGGGCAGTGCACCGTTCAAGACTGCGCTACTTGTTTGGACCTTTGGGCGAGTCGTCTGAAGGCAGCCAAGGATGATCCCTTTGCGCTCCTTGAAATTGATACAACGACCCCTCTCTCTCACGAGGGAATGCCAGTATTGCGTCCGTTCTTGAGTCGGGGGTCGCAAGGAGTTCGACGCAAACTCGAACAGGGCTTCGCGACACTGATCTTCAATGTTGTCTTCTTGATGACGGACGTCGCTGGACTCACAGTGAATGTCCACAAGTCTCTCATTCAATCTGTGTGATCCTAATAACCACACGCTTATGCTCACTTACTTCATCAAACTTCGTGTATATACTCATCGCCGCAACCTCGTTTGCTCAGAATGTTCCATACAAACTCTGACCTCTATTTATACAACATTAGATCTGGATTAGATCTCATAGCCCTGAACTCCACCCACAGCGGACTGGGCCTCGGGCTCCACTTCCTGAGCCGGCAGCTGCACGTCAGTCACTTCTCCCGATGAGAACTGACCCTCGGCCGGATCAAACGTGCCGGGCAGCTCGGCCTGATCCGCAGGTACTTGTTCAATCGGGCCTAGATTATCCGCGTTGGCTTGGGCACTTTCATAATCTGCAGCTGCATCTAAACTCTCGAACACACCACGAAGTGTGAGGGGCTGCATCGATGCCAGTGAACGTACAAAGCCTTCGGAACTGTAGCCAATCTGGTCCAGCGCATGACCCATGGACAGGTCTTGTGTGCATGCAACAATGAAACGATTAGCATCCACTACGGGGTTGGGTTGCGACACATCCTCCATCGAAATAGCTTCCGATCCGATCAAGGTCTTCTTGATCATGTACTCGAGGCCAAACAGAACCACAACTGCGGGCCAAGTGACAAGCTCGTCTGGGTGCTTAAGAAGCTGTTCCAGCACATAGCACGATCCATAGAGAGGGTATTTGCCAAGAACCTGGCTCAGGCTTGGTGACACATTCTCAAACGCCTTGACCAGCGACTCGTGGCGAACGGCACCATCCTCAGGCTGGTTGGTCTCTTCAAGCGCAAGTCGATAAGCGTTTTCGATCGTAGTAGCAATGTCCTCAGGCAACTCCCGAAGTGCAATATCCAGCGCAGTAATTGGGGCGTCTCCTTCTGGTGAGGATTCCTGAAGGTCATCTTGGGGTTCTTGCGGAGTGCTCTGAACCTGGTGTTCGCCCTGTTGCTCCTCATTTTGCATCTGTTTCTGTTTCTGTTGCTCCAGGAATGCCTGCTTTTCCTCTTCTGTAATCGCTGCAACGAGACTGTCATTATCTCCACGATTACTAAGCAATGAGCTACCACGTCGACCCATGGGAGGTCGCCGTGGCTCGGCATCTTCAGAGACATCCGCATAGAGACCATGGTGACCACCCTGCTCAGCTCCAGGTCGAATCTGGGTTGTAGTCGCATTGGAGCCTGCCGTACCGGCTGCTGCTCCTGCAGTTGCTGTAGGTGTGCTTGCATTGTTAGGATTCGCTCCTGCACCTGCTGTATAATGTGTACCGGCCACCGTACTGGGCGCGTTTGCACTAATAGGAGCAGCCTCAGGTACAGCGGGTTTATCATTTGTTTTTGACTCGGCTGGTGCGACGGAGGATGATGTGCCGGCTGCGCCCTTCGGGGGACCTAATGAGTTCAGCGCATTCAGGACTTCTTTGGTGGCCTCACGATCCGGACCAACCTGGGTTGCATAAACCGAGTGTGCCATCGAATAGTAATGTCGCGCTTCTGTATCATTACCGGTAATGTGCTTGAGGATCCCGAGAGCATATGCTGCTTCACCAGTTGCAAGATGCAGAGCACCAAGTCGGCGTTTGCGAGTGTCAAGAATGGTGCGAAGCATTTCTCCGGCTTCGGCGATATGGGCTTCGCTCAAGTAGTCGCCAATGCTCTCATTCGGTCGGTGTCGAAGCGAGATGAGGAATTTGTACCAGATATCCACGACTTTGTCGAAGAAGGCGAAGCAGTTTTCGACTTGGCCCATCATAAGGAAGACATCGGCCATGTAGAAGTAGCCCCCAGCGGTGTCCACGTGCTCTGGACCATGTTCCAGCGAGCTATAATAGACATCGTGAGCGAGCTGTTGGAGCGCATCATGATACCGCTCCTGACATGCGTACAGTCGCCCAAAGTTACGGCATAGCTGTGATTTGAGTTCATTGCTGCAGTCGGGATTCTTCAGGACCGACCAATTGGCATAGAGCAGGAACTCTTCAGCAACGCGTAGTCGACGCAAGCCGAGGTTCGCTTCAGCGAGGAGTAGATATGCCGGCACCAATTCAATACGCCCAGCTCCGTAAACTTCGATTGAGAATCGTAGAGACTGCAGCGCGCCGGGTATCGCCAGTTCATACTGACCCTGAACGAGATGTTTCTGCGCTTCGTTTTTGCAAAGATCGATCAAAGCGTGCTGCGACATTTGCACAGTAAGTTGCCTGCGCTGTCGTTCATCTTCTGACCCGAGTGTTGACTTGAGCGTTCGCAGCGCGCCGAGGAGTTGGCAGATCTGTGAGGTGGAGGCGGTAGAAGCGAAAACGATCATGAGACAATTCTTTCACAGGAGACTTGGGCGGTAGTAAGAAAAGCCTCATGAAGCAGGCAAAACATAATGAAATACGACGCAACGTACTCTCTCGTGGATACCGAACCAGTCAACAGACTGGTGCTCGCGTGAGCAGTAGTAGGTAACGCGACAGTGTTGGCATGCGAAGATCGCAACTTTACCACAGAGCTTGATAGTGTGAGAAGTAGTTAGTTCGATGGAAAGCTGAGCATGGGCTCGAGTATGTGTCAGAATCACTTACGGAATACCGGCTCTTCAACGCGAATTAATTACGGATGATGTTGCTTGGCCTCGCGAACGCAGCTACTTACCTCGCACAAGTACTTCTTGCCCTTGGATGTTGAGAGCGGGTTGAGGCGGAGGGCCATGGTTAGGATGGGTCACTTTACAGCGCCTCGTTGGATACGTGCTCCGGTGTAAATGATCCGGGTTCAGACTGTGCTAAATCGGTATCAAAGCGCGGGAGGCGCGATCTATTCGGACTCAAAGTGGAATCAGACGTGTTTCGCGGGCAATATCGTGGGTGTTATGTGACTTCCGTTGGGATTTTTGCCTCGCAATCGATAACCAATCTCAGATAATGTGATCCTAGGCAATCAGTCTGACAAGTACACTGACGTGATAGCCGCTAATCCAACACAATATCGTTAGGATTGAATCTTTGAGAAACGGCTCAAATTCAAATTTTCCGGACTGGAGAGTAGTACTCGAGCACAACGCGGGTCATGGGAGGGGTTTCAAAAATCGAGCGGAGATGTTATGTCGCTTCACAGCTGCTTTCTCACGGCATGCAGAGTGTTTTTGCGCCAGTTCCTGCACTGGTCCGACTTTGTCGTGAGTATCTGAGTCGAGTCGAGCGGAGGCAAGAACGGCGAAAAAGGTAGCTTCCGGACCCGGGGGTGTTGGAATACCCCTCCCCTCGGAGAGACGTCGTAGAAACAGGTGTAAAAGCGATGATTTTCGGGTGTGATTTCGTGTGAACCAGCGGTGTGGTGTGGATCGGTTACTAATATACGAGGTCAAAACACTGCTATATATCTTCCCATATGGGTTTTAAACCTATCGTATTACTAGATGTAGCTCAAGTCATACCCAGTGTGACTTATCTTCAAGCGGAGAATCGTGTTTTTAAACCCGCTCTTAGCGTGATTTTATAAGATCGCATATGTGATCCGAGTTGGGTTAACTCGAAAATCGGTTTGATTCCCAAACCACTATTATTTGCCTAGGGTGGAATCCCTTCGCATCTGCGACATTCTCGCCATTTCGCCCAAAAACACCACCCTTCCAGCCTTGAAACCTGTCACAAGTGGCGTCCGCTCCGAAGGGAGTTTTTCGGCCCGTTTACCCGCGGTCCGCTCGTGCCGCGAGGTGCTGCTTCGCGTCAAGATACCCGTCCTCAGCGCGCTTCGCGTCATTTTGGAGATGCTCGTCGTATGCTTCTGCTAAGACACCAGAACGAGCCTTTCGGGCTTGCGGAGCAGAAATCCTCCTTTCGGCGTTTGAGGTGATAAACGTGGTTTAGGCGGGATACGGATGTATATATTGCGCAGAGGACCGGATAGCTGGCAGGCAGGTGGTACGGCAGACGTGTGGGTTATAGTGGTGTGGTCAACCAGGTACTGGGAGCCAACGAAGGCGGACGATTGCAAATAACCGACTAATTACATGATCCAATGCTTACTGTATACTATGCATCCTCCACTCAAATACGCTCCATTAATTGATTTCTAGCAGTTACTCCACCAGTAGCAACCATGCTTTCACGGTCTGCTCAGCTTGGCCAGCGCCTGTGTAAAGAGCGCATGGCTAAAGGCCTCCTTCTCCAGCAAGGCGGCAAGACTGTGCAGCGACACCTCTCGACGCGCTCTTCGGTGTTGAATCCCGCAGACACCGCGATGAGTGGGGCCAATGCGGCATATGTTGAGATGCAGTACCTTCAGTGGAAGAAGGATCCCGCTAGTGTCCATGCTTCTTGGGATGCTTTCTTCCGTACTGGCGCCTACGTTGCACCTCCCACTCTCCAGGCCGATGCAAGCCAAAAGATGATCCCTTCGACCCCCGTCGATGCATCTGCACCTGGTCTTGGTGGCGCTGGTGGTGCCGTGGATGCTGACCTCGTCAAGGTTGTCAGCCTCATCCGTGCATTCCAAAAGAACGGCCACCTGATCGCTAAGATCGATCCTCTCGAAATGAAGCAGTCCCGCCTTGGTGGTACCGAAACTCACCCCGAGCTCACTCTCGAGGGTCATGGTTTCACACAGGCTGACCTCAACAAGAAGTTCAACCTTGGTCTCTTCCGAAGGGAGGGTGGTTTCCTCGCCGCCGAGAACAGCTTGACTATGACTTTGCAAGAGATCTATAACACATTGCTTGCCACCTACAGCTCCACTATTGGTTACGAATACGAGCACCTCGACAACCAAGACGAGATTGCTTGGTTGCGCAACAAGATTGAGACCCCTCATGAGCCTCTCTCCAAGGAGGAGAAGCTCAAGGTCTATGCTCAAATGGTCCTTGCAAACCGCCTCGAGAACTTCCTTAACGTCAAGTTCAACACAAAGCGCTTCGGTCTGGAAGGTGGTGAGGCCACTATCCCCGCTTTGCGACAGATCCTCATGACTTCTTCTCAGTTTGGTGTCCAATCCACTGTCATGGGTATGGCTCACCGCGGTCGTCTCAATGTTTTGACCAATATCGCCAACAAGCCCTTCGACGTCCTCTTCGCTGAGTTCCAGGATTACTCCGATGCCGGTTCTGCGCTTGTTCAGGAGAATGGCTCCTTCGATATCGAGCGTGACGAGCAGATCTCTGCGGGTGATGTCAAGTACCACCAAGGCTGGAGCTCCGTTCAGACCCTCGACAATGGCAAGCCCATGCACGTTACCTTGCTTCCTAACCCCTCGCACCTTGAGGTTGTCAACCCCGTTGTCATGGGTAAGACCCGTGCCAAGCAGGACTTTGCTGGTGACTTCAACCGAGAGAAGGTCATGTCCATTCTTCTCCACGGTGATGCATCCTTCGCTGGCCAGGGTGTTGTGTACGAGTCCATGACTCTCCATGGCCTCCCTGACTATAACATTGGCGGTACTCTTCACATTGTGATCAACAACCAGGTTGGTTTCACAACTGATCCCGAGAACTCTCGATCGGGTCCTTACTGCTCTGACATCGCCAAGACCTTCCGTGCTCCTGTCTTCCACGTCAACGGTGATGATGTTGAGGCAGTTGTTCGTGCTGCTAAGATCGCCGCTGAGTTCCGAGCTAAGTTCAAGCGCGATGTTGTCATCGATCTTGTTTGCTTCCGCTTCAATGGCCACAACGAGATGGACAACCCCTTCTTCACGCAGCCTCTCATGTACACCAAGGTTAAGGAGCTCTTCAACAAGCAGGGTATCGCCTCATCCATCCAGAAGTACCAGGCCCAGCTCATTCAGGAGGGTGTCCTCACACAGGCTCAGGTCGACGCCATCTTCGAGTCTGTCGGTGCTGAACTTCGCGCTGCCTTCGAATCTGCCAAGAAGATTCTCGCAGGTGAATCTGCCGAGCACCGTGGCCCCAACGCTACCCAGCACTGCACTGGTCAGTGGGCTGGCATGCAGGATATGACGGCGGAGGCTAAGTCCGAGCCAACTTTCGTCGCTCACAACATCCTTAAGGAGCTCGGCCGTAAGATCTCCACTATTCCTGCCGACATCAAGCTACAGAAGCCAGTTGCTGATGCTTACAAGTTGAAGGCTGCATCGATTGAAAACGAGAGCGGTATTGATTGGGCAACTGCCGAGGGTCTTGCCTTTGCTTCTCTCCTCCAGGAGGGTGTCCCCGTTCGCCTCGCTGGTCAGGATGCTCAGCGTGGTACCTTCTCGCATCGTCATGCTGTTGTTCACTGTGGCCAGACCGGCAAGACTTACAGCCCGTACGAGCACCTCGAAGCTCCCGCCAAGCTCACCGTTGTCAACTCACCCCTAAGTGAGTTGGCAGCTATGGGCTTCGAGTACGGCTACTCTCTTGACCACCCTAACCAGCTCGTCCTTTGGGAGGCTCAGTTCGGTGATTTCGTCAACGGTGCCCAAATCATGCTCGATAACTTCCTCTCCTCTGGTGATCACAAGTGGCTCAAGCAGTCCGGTCTCACCCTCCTCTTGCCTCACGGCTATGAAGGCCAGGGTGCCGAGCACTCGTCGGCCCGCATGGAGCGCTTCCTCCAGATGGCCAATGATGACCCCACTGATTTCCCTGATGGTGAGGCACAGTCCAACCTCCGTGTTCAGCGTGCAACCTGGCAGGTCGTTAACTGCACTACTTCGGCTAACTACTTCCACGCCCTTCGTCGACAGGTCAAGCGCAACTTCAGGAAACCTCTTGTTGTCTTCACTCCTAAGGTAAGTCATCACTTGCTGTGTTTTGCGTGTTGTTTATGAGTTCGGCATTGCCCACGATGTTGTGTTTCTTCATGGTCGTTCGCAGACAGGGACTCTGGCTTGTATAACCAGAGTCTCTAAAAGAAATGCGACTAGATGAATCCAGCAGCCTTTGACTGCCTACGCTTGATCACACTGCTCATGTTTTTCTGCTTCTAACGCACACTTCGTATTCTCCCCAACCTTTTGTCTCTCCACCTTTAGTCCCTCCTTCGTTCGAAGGCCGCGGCTTCCACCTTGGCAGATATGGCTGAGGGCACTGGCTTCAAGCTTGTTATCGCCGACCCCTACTTCGCTAATGCTTCAGAGTCTGCTCGCGCAGCTGTCAAGAGGCATTTGCTCTGCTCTGGTAAGGTCTATTATGATGTGGTTGATGCCATTGAGAAGGCTGGTCTCCGCGATGTAGTGGCTGTTACTCGTGTTGAGCAGATTGCACCCTTCCCATACCACGAGGTTCGTGATGCTGACAAGAACTTCCCCAACGCAGAGGTCGCATGGGTCCAGGAGGAGCACATGAACATGGGCCCATGGACCTACGTTCAGCCTCGTATTGAGACTGCTGTCAAGGGTCACCGCGGTGACATCCGCGTCCGATACTTCGGCCGTGGTCCTTCCGCTGTCGCTGCAACTGGCTCTCACAAGATCAGCCACGATGAGCTCCACGCTTTCCTTCATGCATGCACCACATTGTAAACATCATGACGCTGCAACTGTGAATCAATCAAGCATCACCAACACTCTTCAATTTGTACTGGCTACAGACTGAAATAGTAGGGTTAAGGGAAAACCACGATAGGAAAGGATTGGATAACACCAGATCAGAAGGAAGGCCATGAGGGTTATCTGAATCCGTAGATGGGTTTTCGGCCACACTGCACGTTAAGATATGTTACTATGTTACGGCCTCCAATTTCATGCAGTTTCCCCTTAATGAACCCCCTCTTGTGAAAGCATTATCGCCTAATGTTCTCCGTCATTGCAACTTCCTCATTTGTCTCAATCCATCCAATTGACCGGATTCCGAGCCATCCTGCCTTCTTTCTCGCTGATGTCAAGGTTGGTATTTTGTATACTAAGCCCAAAGGCTAACCACAAGTGCTACACGAGCTGATTACCACTGGGGTTACATAATTGGCACTGATTGACACAACCTCCCAGCCGCTCGATTATCGTAATGCTTTTAGTTACCCAGCAAAGTCATCCTAGTCATGTTGTCTAGCATGGGCAAGCATTCTCTACACTAACATCACCCTCAAAGGCTACACCTTAATTCCTTTGCATTTGTTGTACTTGTTTCGTTCGTTTCCTCGCCATCCTTCTGCTGGCAACGTCTCCAAGAGACGTCTGCAAGCCTACTCAGGACCACAAATAAACTACGCTGGTTCAATGACCGTACTCATTTCAATGTTCCAAGAATCTGAATCTGGACTCAATGATTAATTTAGGTGGCTTAATGTATGAGATGTCTCTTGGGTATCTAAAGTTAATCTAGGCATTCAGCAGACATGCTTGAAAGCATATGCGAACAGTACAAGGAACGGTGGTAAGGGCGCGCGGCACCATGTAAGCAAAAGCGACAAGTCCCTTATTTGAAGAACTGCAAGAGCGACATATCCTTCTCAGCATCTCTGCGCATAACCTTGCTCACAGCCATCTCGAAGTCCTCCTGAGTAACGTGGAGACGACGCTCACGCAATGCGAACATACCAGCCTCGGTACATACAGCCTTTGTCTCGGCACCAGAGGCACCATTCATCATCGAAGCGATCTTCTTCAGGTTGATACCTCTCATAAGGTTCATCTTGCGCGAGTGAATCTTGAGAATGTGCAATCGAGCCGCTTCACCTGGGTTAGGGAACTCAATCTTACGATCGATACGGCCTGGACGCAGGAGAGCCGGATCAAGGATGTCGATACGATTCGTGCACATCAGGACCTTGATGTTCTGAGAGGGCTCGAAACCATCGAGCTGGTTCAGTAGCTCAAGCATTGTACGCTGCACTTCACTGTCACTGTTGCGGCCTGAACCTGAACGAGCACTACCAATGGAGTCAATCTCATCCATGAAGATAATCGAAGGTGCGTGTTGACGGGCCATGACGAAGAGTTCTCTCACCATTCGTGATCCCTCACCGATATATTTCTGCACAAGTTCGGATCCTGACACACGAATGAATGTACAATCTGTGTGGTGAGCCACGGCACGTGCGAGCAGTGTCTTACCAGTACCTGGGGGACCATATAACAGGACACCCTTGGGTTGTGAGATACCCAAAGCCTCGAAAAGCTCGGGGTGCTTAATGGGCAACTCAATGACCTCCTTAATCTCCTTGATCTGCTTGTCAAGACCACCAACCATGTCGTACGTTGCATCGGGGACGGCTTCGACACGCATGAGGGAAACAAGGGGGTCAACGAGTGTGGGCAAGATCTTGTGAATCTGAAGTGAAGACGAGCGCAGAGCAACACGAGTGCCAGGCTTCAGCTTGGAGATGTCGATGTCTTCATGGATCGAGCAGATGTACTTGCCCTCAGGCTGCTGTTTGATAAGGCACTGCTTGGACGACATAACCTTGACAACCTCACCAACCGTAGATGCTGAAAGCGACAGCTGGTGGATCTCGTGCTTCATACGGTGCACGCGTGCGTTCAAGTGGTTGCGCTGAGCTTCCAAACGCTTGAGATTCTCGAGCTTGTCATGGAGGATAATCTTCAGGCTTGCGATCTTGTTCTCATAGTAAGTCTGCAGCGCAGTGCCCTTGGCGTGGTGGTTCAAGAGTGACTTGGTAGGCTTCGCGTTATCCTGCTCGTCCCGAGTACTCATTGTGGCAAGGGGGTTCACAGGTGGTGATGTGGCAACTGCGGACATGTTGGGTTATGTAGTGTTTAATCTGGTGCTAATTTTCCGTAGTTTTGGTCCTAGACTTGTGATCCTAATCCAATGCCTTCTGCCAACCCTTAGTCTGTGGTGTCTCTGATGACTTAGGGGATACGATCTACCAACTCGTTACCTGATCTCCTGTGCCACTAGTGGGTTCGCCTCTAGATCTGCGGTACGTGGGATCCAAGGGTGATATAAGTGGGGGTGCATACGACACAGTATGACTATATCTCGCAGGTTCAGCTGTCGGATGGCCTATCTATGGGGTCAGTCACACGCTAGGGCGCAAAAAAGAGAGTATGACAAGATGATGCAACCAGTATCTCAAAAAAGGCCACTCTGTGGGCAAAATCACAATGTTCTCAGGGGTATACTCGCAATCTACACGCATACTCAGGTGCCCGCACATAGGTTGCTGCTGATTATCCTATCTCCACAGCAGATCCACCACTAGATAGCGCCAAATTCGCACTCGAAATACTCCTGGAGACAAGGTCGAGTTCCGTATTTCAGCACCCCTGGTCAGCATATCCGTCCTGGCCCAGAGCTCACATCAGGTGGTGGATCAAGTCATTTTTCATTTCGCTGAACCCACCTTAGAGCTGAGAGTGGGTGTGGCGTTCGCTCGTGGAGAGTGGGTTGAAGAAGAAGAGACAACGTAAACAACAACCGCTTGAGCTGGAAAGCGGCTTTGCTTTATGAAATGATCTTGCTTTAATCGTTTAAAGCTGTATGGATGTGATTGATTCAGAGCCTGCGCATGAACGGCAATTTTGATGGATCGAGAGTAAACATACCATGCCAAGTATAAAGAAGGGGATGTATTTCATGAAGTCACAGAAGTGGAGGAAGATTAAGCCTGATCATTCAATCAAGCCAGTCATTGCGTTATTCATGCAAGCAATTCGGTGAAGTTGCGCTATGGGCGGACTCGGTGACCATGAGTGATAAGAAAGGAATATGCAACCAAAGGAAGTTGGCGTCACTTCGAGATCTTGTTGAACGGCCACCAAGTACATGTCTTAAAGATGCACCGAGGCTTGCCTTTCTTTGCAAGTTCCTCGGATTTGTTAAAAAGGAGTTGTTCTGCGAGAGTATATATGATGGATTCTACACCAGAACGCACGTTACCGTTGCATTCAAAGTAGTAAGCGCCACACGACTCAGCGAGCTGTTCTCCCATTTGCGTCGTGACAACGCGCTGTGACATCAAATCAACTTTGTTAGCGACAATGAAACATGGGACAGTATCAGGAATCATCGGCTTGAACTTCGCCTTGAAGCTTTCGAACGACTCCATATTCGTAACATCGTACACGAAGACTACAGCATCGGTGCCACACTTGCGACAGAGCTTGCGCAGAACGCTTGGGGGAGTGTCACCGCGTGAATCAAACAGATTCAGTTGGGCCTTATCAGGAATTTCAAACACGCAGTAGTCGAGTGTCTTGCAGCCTCGATGTGAACCTGAGTCTTGTAAACCAGAGAGGTGTGACAAGATCGCACTCTTACCGACACCTTGACTGCCGACTAGTACAAGTTTGAACTTTTGGAACTCACATGCGGCTTTTGCATCGTCAGATTTTGTGGGAGCCAAAGCGTCTGGATCAACACCAGGAAACAGCTTCAAAGCGTTGCGTGCTTCCACGCTGCCGTTCGCTGCAGCGACCCAGTACCAGTGTCGTGCATGAGCAGCACTTGGTGGTGTTCCCCACGAGTTGACATAGCAATCAGCCAATCGACGCTGACCATCGGGATGACCAAGCGAAGCACTCTGTTGGTACCACTGGAAAGCCATCACAGAATCCATAGCATAATAAACTCCCTCTGCGTGGCAACGTCCCAAGAGGTAGCTTGCAACTTTACTCGAAGTTCCGAGCTCCTCGAGACGTTCAACAATGGTTGTAATAAGCTCGCAGCTTTCGATCTCACCATCATTAAGTTTGTCCAAAGCCGCAATGGCATCTTCGAAACCCACTGACGCAGCCTTATCGTACCAATAGAACGCCAGGAGAATATTCTGTGAGACGCCCACGCCGTTTGCATAGAGCCTTCCCAGGAAGTATTGGCCGTTAGGTTTTCCAGCCTCAGCAGACTGAGAATACAGCTTCAGAGCCATGTTGATGTCACGGTTGGCAACGAGTCCACGCTCGTAGAATGTACCAAGCTCTGCTGTTCCGTAGAGGCAACCGCCGTCCGCCGCAGCCTTCGCTAATTCGAACGCTTCTTTGGCATTCTGTTGGATACCCAATCGTTTCTCACATTCTGCCACAATAAATTTGGACATGGCATGACCGCGGCGCGCTGCTGTGAGTACCCATGAGAACGGGAGATCGAAAAGGTCTGCGCGGCAGTTTTCTCCCAACATCAGACCGTACTTGTACATGGCGTCCAGGTGGCCGCCCTCGGCAGCCGCAAAGAGCAGTTCCTTGGCCCTGTGTCGATCCATCTCAACCCCGCTACCAGCCCAGTAGCATTCACTCAGCCGGTACTGCGCTGCTGGGTGGTTTTGTGCAACCGCCTTTGTGTACCATTCCACGGCTCGCCGTGGGTCCGCGGTCGTGTCATGGAGCCCAAGCTCGTAGCTTCGGCCCAGTTCAAATTGAGCATCAGCGTGATCCTGCTCAGCAGCAAGCCAGAAATAGTGATGGGCATCTCCAAAGGACTGGCGCGTTCCAATTCCATCGCGATGCATCAGACCAACGATATATTGAGCCTTGGCCGAACCAGTCTCTGCGGCGGCTAAAAACCACTTGTACGCGTCTTCGTTGCTTTGTACTACATATGCACCATTGCGGTACGCGTCACCAAGGAATAGTTGCGCGTCAGCATCCCCTTGCTCCGCCGCAAGCATTGCGTACTTGATCGCGAGGCTACCATCCGGGGAGAACTCCAGGTTCAGGACATCTGCCGGTTTGTCTGCACAGTAATTTTGGTACATTACTTTGCAGGCTGCGACGAGCTTGCAATCTGCTGCATCTTGAATGAGACTGCGAGCCTCTGCCACATGCTCATTCCCTCCAACCTCGAGAAGGCACTTGCCGTATTCGAATTTGGTGAGCACATTGGGGTGATTCTCAGCGGCATCGCGAAGCATCGCTAATGCCTCGTTCACTTTGCCATCCTGGCGCAAGAAGGCGGCTAGACGCATTTCAGCTAGGCTCTTTAGAAGCGAAGCATCAAATCGGTCGCTCTGCATGGTTCGAATCTCCTCATACTTTTGACGACCAATTGCCTTGTCGTACATAAAGACAGCACCATCTTTGCGCAAATAAAAGTCGCCTTCCAGAAGCGTGGCATAGTGGTCTCTTGCCGCACTGGCAGATTCGAACAGCTTGACTCCAAGAGCATAGTGCTGTTCATGCTCAGGCCGTGTAAGATAGCACTCTGCCAGTAGCGCCTGGGCACGAGGGTCGCTTTCGTGCCCGTTTAGGACTTGCAGTGCCTTCGTGGGATTACGAACAGATCCCACACCATAAAGAAAGCACACGGCTGCAACGGTAGCTGCTGCAACATCAGAGGTCAATTCAAGGCATTGCTGAAGTCCTGCGCGGAGGTCGGTGTTTTGAGCTGCAAAGACTTGATTCACAGCACGACGCACATTCGCGGGCAGCTGGGACAACTTCAGGCTGGGCGGCGGAGTCTTTGCTGCCATACTTGCTTCGAGGGCAGCTTGAATTGCCGCTAGTCGTTCACCGAAGACTGCGAACTCTTGCCTCATCTGGTGCTGTTGCTCAAGTCGGATTCTCTCCTGAGACTCGTCCATGTAGCTGAGATAGGCTTTGATAGATTCTAGCTCGCCATGGGTTTGTGTGGCGTAAGTGTCGACAAGGTTCATTGCTCGAACGATCTGATCGCGCTGAGATTCCTGCATGTTTTCGAGCAGGTGCGGGATTTCCTGGAAGAATTCATTTGCAGCAGCGACGTCTAGTCCAGGCTGTTGCTGCTCCGACTTGACATCTGCATCCTTGGTCTTACCTGCTGGAGAGCTGCCTCCTCCGCCCGCACTTGCTGAGGTCCGGATGGCAGCAGCACTGCCAAGTTGGACATTAATTGTACTCAGGTCGGTTGACATGCGATCCAGGGTTGACAGTGCCTCATCGATCGAGCCTACCTCGTCACCGAGAACCTGCTTGGTCATCGAGCAGAACTGAGTACTCAGTGTTGCTTGTACGACGCACAACGTTGAAACCAATGAGTGAACCGACTGTGGCACCTCAAGGTCTTCCCTGAGGTGCTGGGACTGCATGTCATGGAGGAGCTGCAGTGATGCATTCAGCGTGCCTTTGTACAATAGACACAACTTGGTTGTCTGGCTCGTGCCCTGGGCCTGTTCCTTCCTTTCAATCACTCCAATGGCTTTGTTGAGAAGGCCTTCAAGTTCGGTCATCACCCTCGAGGCCGATTCGGAGACACGTAAGAGCGTCTCAAACCGTGCCCGGTGGTGGGGCTGATTCTGGAAATTGTTGACCGCTTTGATCTGGACATCTGGATTCAGCTGAACAAGGTACTGGACCAGTTGTTCATTTGACTCGAAGACGACGGCGCTTGCGAATCCAGTTGCAGTGCTGGGTAGTTCAACGCCAAGGTCGCTCAGGCACTTGACTCGCTCATTGAAGTCGAGCAGGGCCAAGTACTTGACCAAATCTCCTATACCCGGCGTGGACATTACGGTTGACTGGACTAGGACCGGATCGGCCGCTGTGAGAGGCCGAGATTCTGAATCAACTAGACAAACACAAAAGTAAGTGTGAGTGAGAGGACAGTCGAAAGGTGGAGATTAGAACCATAGCCAACGACATGAAGATCGTATGGAAGTTGCAGGGGAGGCCCTTGTAACACTCGGGTATGGGTCTAATAGAGCTAGACGTTTTGCGCGCGTGTGCCTAGTCTCATCTTCATCATCCACAAGTCCCAACACGTTCTCAGTAGATGTTTCGCAGCAGCGGCAGCAAGAGCATCAGGTGCAGTTTGGGTAGCCAGGAACACGCAAGGCTGAAGCGGCGGTACTGGCGGTGAGGTGTGGGCAGCGTGGAGGCGAGAGTCGCTCGCAGGGGCGCTATCCAGGCCGGAATTGCCAGTGATTGCATTTTTTTGCACATGGAGAATTCCAGAATCATGGATTCAGGCGAGTGGTTATGAGTGGTATTATGTCAAGTGTTTGATATAATCTGTTCATGCATTGTAATGAACAATGGTATTATTCAATTTCTAATAAGCTTTTTTATCATAGTTATATCCCATATTTACTCAACATTCAGCTGTATCCAGGTATTTAAGTCTTAAAACAACATGTTTTCTCCTCTTACAAGTCAGAAATCCGGGCCAGGACGGATGTCACGAATACTCGGCTCTACCTTTGGAGTGCGGACACGGTTAAACCTTCCAATCCGGGGGTGCTGGAATACCCAAGGCGGCGCAGAAATGAGAGGCAAATTGTTTGTGATTTCGAGCTCGAATTCTGGGGGTATGTGCATTGGTGTGTGTTCGATACTACATGAAACGACACAGCAGTCGGGTTCTAGACTAGCCTCACGAATTATCACATTGAAAGAGCTCAACCAAACACCCCAATGGAGTCTTCTTACATCTGAGCTCCGAGCCGACTGTCTCGCACACCCTTGATGTGATGCCGATATGCCGCGTTCTCGGCCCCGTGTGGCTCTGTTGTGAAGTCATTTAGGAGTTTCACCCGGCGATCCTCCAGCTTAACATCTGATTGACTTGTTCCCGCCTCCACGCCACCATGGATCTAGCCCCGAATCTACACCTCGAATCGTTGATTCCGAACCATCTCAGTGGTGATACCGTCTATTCACAGCGACTAGACTGGACCATAGTGTGATTGTTAGCAAAACCGTCCTTTATCGCTAGCTCTGCAGGTTCACGCAGGCATTCACAGGCACTCGCAGGTACAAGCAGGCCGTGAACGGAAAGGAGAAGGGTTATTACTAGGATTAACTCAGACATAATTTACACAAGTACTCCAGAAGTATTAGCAAAAGCAAACATGTCGAGCGCAACTGCTAACGAAGGTGGCCTCTCTCTGCGACCTGGTGGTTCCGGCGCGCGCACCACCGCCGGTTCGAGCAGCAATGCCGCTGGTCGTCTCGCCAAGGAAACCAAGGACAACAACGATGCCAAGGATAGCAAAGAAAGCACTGACAAGGGCAGCAGCGAGACTAGTGTGCAGCCCGTTCAGACCATTACATCGGGTGATGAGGGCAAGTACCCTCTCGAATATTCTTGGACCATGTGGTTCCCTATCAAGACACAAAAGGACTACAAGTTGATGCAAGTTTACACATTCAAGACAGTCGAGACTTTCTGGGCATTGTTTAACCACATCAAGAACCCGTCCGAAATCAACGGCAAGACCGACATCATGTTCTTCCGTACCGGCATCAAGCCTGAGTGGGAAGATCCCTTCAACGAAGGCTCTGGCTCCTGGCAGGCCCAGTTCCCGAAGTCATTACGTGCACAATTGGATGACGCATGGCTCAACACTGTCCTTAGCCTAATTGGTAACACATTCCAGGACGTTGACTGCGTCGCGGGTGCTGTGCTTCAGCTTCGCCCCAAGTTCGAGGACCGTATTCAGATCTGGATCAAGAAGGTTGACGATGCCACTCGTGACCGCATTCTGAACACTTGGCGTGAGATTCTCCAGAAGACCGTTCCATCGACCGTCACAATTGAGATCAATTTCCGTGTCCACGGTGAGGCCATCACTGGTCCTGCACCCGCCGCCGGCGCCGGAAGCGGTGGTGGTAAGTGGGGTGGTGGCCACGGCCGAGGCGGCGCCAGTGGAGCTGGCGAGCCCCGAGGATCAGGCCGAGGTGGCTCCAGTTTCACTCCCAGCGGTGGTCAAGGTGGCTCTGGCGGTCGTTATGGAGGTGCCAAGAAGCAATAAGTGGGTCGTATGCCAGCCCTATACTCCGATCAGCGGTGCCTTATATTTCTAATCATGGTGCATCTGCCCTGATCCATTATCGAAGCATTGAAACTTTTTCCAGAGATATCGCATTTCCCTCAGTTCTCTCTCCGTTTATTGCACAATAGATGTCTAGCAATTATGGCAATCTCATTTGAAACTGTGAGATACGTTTCTGCACACTCTTCGGCGACCAGGGGTGATTACGAGAGTAGGCTTCGACCGAGTGTCGTGGCATGTCAATCTGAATAAATCCACCGCTCGCTTGCAGGATTTCGGCTGTATCTGCTTAGGTGGTCTGCAGTCCGCTTAAATTAAGTCTCGTGCGTAGCGCGCGTGTGTGCTAAAAGCGTTGGAACACAGAAGATCGGAGGATTCGCCTTGCACTTTTGGCCGGATACGGCTAAACGTGGTCGGTTTCCTCGAACTTCCACATTCGACAAGGTTCTGAAATCGGGTATAGAAGAAGTGCAGAGCGTATAGAATAGACATTTTCGAATAGCTCTCGCAGCGCCTATGCATTGTCTCTAATTGAATACCCACATATCATCTCTAGCTAAGGAGAGTTCGAGCACTAGTCGTTACTCAGCGAATTCAAGTCGGTTTGAATTTTGAGCGACCCCTTCTCGCGCCGTGGCGATGATACCTTCTCAGCTCGGTCACAGACAGGACTCTCCGAGCCTCCAGGGTGCTGACAATCCTCGTGATTCTGCGCCTCGAGATGCTCGTTCTGCAACGAAGCTCCCTGGAGAGGGCTCACCGTCGATTGAGCATCGACTGTCTCGGACAACACCAGACATCGCGAAAGTAGTGCTGAATCTGTCGCTAATTGCCCCTGCATGGACTACAGTGAACCAACTGCGCATTCCTCGTGCACTCACTCAGCGAGCCAAGCTGTCGGTCAGCGCTACGAACGCTGCCACTTCCAGGCCGGCAACCGCAAGTGCAGGAAGCGCACGAACGCCCGCGTCGTTTAACTCAACAACCCAGCGTGTTTCATCCAAGGTCATGCTAAGTCTGAATGCACGATTGGAAAACAATGCTGTGTTTGAGAGTGGCATGGACGAGGCTCGTCCAGTCCTTTCCAATGCGACACTTGCGCTGGGAACATCCTCGACGCCAGCTCCAACGCAACACACGGGTACTCAACCTAACCATCGAAAAACGTTTCTACATACGGTCAACCTTCGTACGGTACTCGATGATCTGCCGAACTTGCGCAAGGCAGCGCTCCAAGCGGCAAAGCGGGAAGCGACCAAGCAGCTTCCGTCCAGTTCAACAACCCACCCGGGATCCACAGCAACTGAAGAGCCTAAGAGCGCTCCACCGCCAACAGCGTCGTCAACCTATGGCTCACGACCGAAAAGTGCAGTGCCACAGGTCCAGCGACCGATGAGTGCTGCGCGCATTCCGTCGTCTTTGCCGAGTGGCTTCACCCAAACAGTGACACTAGGGTCTGTTGCAGCTCCGCGGACGGTTCCACCCTTTTCGTCATTTCATTCGTCGACATTTGCACGTACTGCCCCGTTTCATAACCAACAGTCCATTCCGAGGGGGGCTCCTCAGTCTCAGCCATGCAACCCAAATCCAAACCAAGCCTTAGCAACATCGCATCCACTTTCAACGACTCTCGCTGAGCTTCCCAGTTTTGATCAGAGCACAGGCATGAAGCCTACCGTTATGCGTATGCAACTACAATTGGTTGCTTGCAACCAGCTTTTGGAGAGGTTTGTTGCACAATGCGAAGCCGAATTGCCCTCATACCAATCCGAGTTGCTCTTCTTTGAGGCGAAGATGGAGGAGATCTTGGAGGCGACAAAGCCTCCACCGGTCGGAAATTCCAACACAACAGATCCAGCGGCTCAGGTGAACCCCCCGCATATGTTCCGCGTCTTTGCCCTCGCCTATCTAGCGCGCCGATTAGCAGATCGATATTCGGGTACTCATCCCAACCTTGTCAGAGGTTTGTTCGAGTTGCTGCACGGGCTTGTGTTTTCTCCACCTCGATCGGCTATTGTAAGGAATGTGCGCCGTATTCTTGCAAACGCGCACCTAGCATTAGCCAATCAATATCGTGGGAAGACAAAGGCGAAACAGCGCACAGCTCACGATTTGACATCAGACTGGATTGAAGCAGGAGGGGATGCTGGAGAGCACTTCTCGGATGACGAAGATATGGATGAAGAGGATGAAGAGGCTGGTGGTTGGGATGGACAAAATACTGCTAACAACATTCAAATCATCAACAAAGCGAGGCAATTTAACATCTCCGGTTCGTCTCGTCTTGCGGCGGCAGCAAGCACGATTCCCATCCCGTACTTCCTGCTCTACCAGTTTGTCTCAGAGTCACTCAAGTCGCAAACGACCGACCTCAAGCAGCCCAAGATGCTCATTCAAACGATAATCGAGCGAGAGCTGCATGCGGTACGTAAGACTCGGTTACAGGCCGCGTTTAGGCTTTGGAGGGCGTATGCACAGAAGATCTCAAGGTTAAATCGTCTCTTTATTGCTCGCACAAACGAAGGTAATCAGCGCACAACCGCAAGTCCCCTAGTTGCGTTTCATTTGTGGCGACGCAGCGCTGAGCGCAGTCGCCTCAAACGTGAGTTCCGGAGTGCGCTGGATATGTTGTTCCAGGAAGGGTTAATTGCTGCGCGATCATTAGCACGACAGCGAGGCCTGAACATGCAAACGGAGAGGCCGCTACACGAACTGCATCGCGAGTTTGAATACCTGAGACAACTGTCCCTGGAGCGCTTTGAACCTAAGGATGCGTTTACAAACGAGTTCTTCGTCGCGCTACTTGGTCGCCTTTGGACTCGTTTGAAGCAAATTGAGATGACTCAAGCGGTAGACCTGCGCCCGCTTGCATCTCAGTCAGTGTTCGACCCCGCAACAGACCCTGCCGAGGTCGTTGACAGATTGATGACCGAACTAATAGCAATTTCCATGCAGCCACATGCTGATTCTACGGGCCAAAAGGAGGGAAAGGAGTCAGCATTGAATCAATTGCGCGTGAAGCTTCTAACTACCTTAGAGAGGAGATATCGTGACGAAGAAGCCCAGGATCGTGCTGTGGCCGCCGAGTTGCTCCGTAAATGTAATGTTGAAACGCTTCTTATTCGGTGGTTTAACGCCAACTTAGTGGTGACTCCAATAGCCACTGGGACAACAGCGGATTCGGACAATGCTCTGACCGGAGCACGTGGTGATTCCACCAAGCCGGGAGCCGCACTGGACACGTCTCACCGCTTCCTAATTCAAAACCTGCCCGATGATGTCACGTCGCTCGCTCCATATCTAGCGCTGCTGGATTCTCGATGTCCACAACTTGTCCCCAACTGCCGCGCAGTTGCTGCGAGTGTGTTGTCGCTATCAAACGATCGAGGAGCGAATGCATCCACCCCAACATCAGCAGCTCAACTCACCAGAGCTCAACTTGACGCGGCTCACACGATTCTTACCGGGCTGCAGGCGATAGGATTCCATCACCCATTCACGAGTGCCTCGGATATGCTTGTTCCACCTAAGCAAGTAGCGACTAGCATCTTGGAGGATAACAGGCTAATAGACGCTGATTTCAGACCTCCCATCTCGGGGCAAAATCAGGGAGCAGGACAGCGACCTGTTTCGTCCACAGAGGCGCTTGATACCGCGGAAGCTGCGGCAGATTTCAATAGCGAAGTGCGATACGTTGAGAACGGTGTGTTGCGAACGATTAAGCCAACTCTCCCAAGCGCAAGTGTAACAGGCCTGAATGCCGCGCGGACCGATTCCGCTCAAAATGACTTGGTGTCTCCTGCAGCCACGCAACGTCGTATAACCGGACAACCAGCGCTAGGTTTCACTACCGACCATCAGACTAATAACTCGAAACATACCAACTCCGAATGGGTGAACGAACACGACACGAACCCGAATTCTGTGCTCGCTGGCCAATCACTTCAACCTGGCAACGAGTCGTGGATGTGCGCCCGATTGAAGCATCTTGCTTTTGTTTCGAACCTCTTCCTCCAGTTCCCAGCGGTTCCTGGGTTGTCGTCTGTTTCGTCTCTCAGTCCTGACGGAGGAGCCGATTCCTCGTCATCGAGCGGCCCGAGCCCCACATTTGCAAGTTTGCAGGGCACTGGCCCGTGGTTCAGTGACGTTGCATCACGTGATGTTCTTAAGCCACTCCTTCAGACATTGGAAGCACGCGTGCCGGTTGCGAGGGCTGCTGCATCACGACAGGTCGATACTGCTGTGTTTGGAAGCGCGACTGAGGACGTCGGTTTGGATTCAACTCTGACGAAAGGACGCCTCTCCTGGCTTATTGAGGCCTATCAGATACTTGCATCCATTGAAGCTGACTGGGTAAATGTGGTAATGCTCCCTCGAATGGATCAGAGCATTCGTGCCCAAATCGACCTCGAAGGTGTCAATCCACATGCTCTAAAGGATAATCGCCTATCGTTGCTAGTTGACGAACTCGCCATCGCCAAGGAATATGGGGCGACGCTTATTGCTTCACATAGCGCACCGGACGAAGCGACCAAAAAGGCATTGTTACTCCGAGCCGAGCTGCTTTCCTTGAGAGCCGCAATGGCTGGTTGCAACCGCTTGCGCAACCTGCCAACTGATCTTGAACGATTGAGTGCAGCATCCGCGGCCGCGAATGGTTCCGATCGTTACAACGAGACGCTGAACGAAGATGACTACTATGACAGTGAGGAGGAAGAAGAACCTGAAGAGTCTGACACTGACACCGCTGATCTGCCATCCAACGCGCAGGAGGCCCGCGAGGCTAAGCGAGTCCGCCGTTTGGTGAGGCGCGCGCAAAGACGCCTCGGGCGACAAGTTGTGCAGTCTACGACCGATGCTGGGCGATATGCACAGCGCTTCCTCAATGCCCTCCTGAACGAATCCTCCGCATCCCCCTTTACAACTGATCCTGGTATTTGTCGCAGCATGCTTCTCAAATTGCGTTGCTTCCAATTGCAATTGGACCTTGTCTATCACAGGCTGCGTCGTCGAGCAGCTCTCTACCGCGCAGTTCGAGCGCGTGTGCTACGCTTTGCACAGGGGGCACTTCAAGCGTTATGGAAACTAAGGAGTTCCTCTCAAATGCTTTCAACAGGAAATGCGCTGATTCACTCCTTCGCGATGTCCGATAACATGGCTGGTGCCGGCTATGATGACCAAGACGAAGCTGTCGCTGCTGCAGTCGCAGCGTCCGCTGCAGCTGCCGCGCAGAGTAGCAGTCTAACAGGGGCACGAGACCTGAATGTACAACAAGAGAATGCACTCCGCATTCCCCTCACTGAGGCGGAGGGATGGCCCCTATACAGCGAATTCCCAGTCTCTCGTGTACACGACCTCCTCGCTGAAACTCAGAAACCCGAAGCTGAGTTCAAACTGCTCATTGCGGTCTTAGGTCGCTTCAGACAGAGCCTGATTTCCGTCTTCAAACATTATGCATCGATGGCCTCGTCTGGGCAGTCACATGCTATTCTGGCAATGAATTCCTCTGCTGTTGCGAATCGACTGAAGAAACATCGTGGAAAGCTCGTGGCGGGTGGACAAGACCAGAGGGTTGGAGACCTTGAAGCCGCTGACGGTGATGAGCAGAATGCAGCTGGTGCGAATGACGATGAGGACGAGAATGCCGTCGACGGTGCCGATGACAACGATGGCGTCGATGGCCAAGCCGATGAAAGGGATGGCGCAAATGGAGCTTCCTCGCGTCGAAAGGTCCCGGGTACTGCCCTTCCGTTCAAATGCTTCATTGCCTTCTGCACCGACTGCCGTCTGATTGATCGCAATGAATTCCTGTTTTTGGACAGTCAACTGCGATATCTAACCAAGCCTCCCACGGTTGTGGGTACAGGCTCCCCAGACCAGAGCCAGAAGAAGGGCAGCGATGAGCAGCGACGCAGATCAAATGAGGATAATTTGTTTGCCGCAAGCCAACGTCAGCTTTCGATTGGCGTAGGCGATGTCGAGTCTCTTCCTCCCGACACCGCGCTTAGTCTCGATCCGCTCGCAATTCCCATACCACCTTTAGCATTTATCGAGCTCTTTGAGCTTGTTCATATCGACCCTAAAGTTCTCAACCGTAAAGAACAAGCCATGGCGTCTTCTTCACTTCTTGCATCGTTGGCCGGAGACTCTTCCTCAGCTTCGATTCGCGGGAAAGTGATCGATCCTGAGTACCTGCCGCACCATCGAATTACTCTGCGTGCATGGTTGGAGGCTTTAATCCGCATAGCTCATCGAAGATTCCCAGCGGTGGCAGGTTTGGCTCATAGGGTTTATCGTCTCCTGCTGAGCGAGATTCTTCCTTTTGCTCGCAGGACGGTGCTTACGTCGGTTCGTGCCACGCTACGACATCCTCGCAGTGCCCCCATTTTGGAGCGCTATGCGCATCTTCTAAAAGCGCTTTTCCAACGATATGCACAAATCGGAGCCCCTGAACTTCCGAAGATCGGACAACAGACACCATTCCCGGTTACGGCCGATACTGTGCCAAGCCTGAGTCTATCAGGTTTCATCACGATGCTTCGCGACCTTGGGGAGCTGGGACCGCCGCATCTGACCGAACACTTCGTTGCGTCTGTTTTTGCCAAGCTTCTTCCAATTGCCACGGGCGACGAACTAGCAAACGTAGCGAATTCTGGCGTCGCTGCGGCGGCTGCCGCTGCCGCCATGAGGATTCGCCAACAGCAACAAGGACAACCTTTGCAGTCGCCGTCAAATGCACTCAGCGCCTCTGGTCGTTTGCCGATGTCGAAAGGGTCTGAAACTCCTGGCGGCAATTTGGAAACGGATGGAGTCTCCAGTACAGCACGTCTAGATTTCACAAGGTTCTGCGAGGCCATTGCAGCAATTGCACTCGTTCGCATTCCCGACCCGTACCTCTCGCTGGATCGTAAGCTATCCGCGTATCTATCGACATCGTTTGGTCCTGCTGCGATGACGCTACTACGCAAACTAGGAGAATAGCGGTAGCCTGCTGTGCGGCAGTACACTAGAGGTCGATAGTTTCTGTAAATAAATGTACACCTGACTTAAAGGCTGATGATACTTACTTTATGCGTCTGATCCACCGCTGAGCACCTGAATGGGACTTGTGTGGACCATTATCTCACATAGGTGTGACTCACTCTACTTGCTCATTCGTTCTTTAAAGGCCCTCGCCAATGCACCGAGTGGACCTTGGTCGTGTTGAAGTCCCAGAACCAATCTACCAGTGGCCTCAAGGAGCGACAGGTGTACAGCTGGCACCGACCCGATGAAAATAGATAGCAGTGACAACACAAGCAGGTAATAGGTCTGCTGCGAGATGGCAGCACGCACGGGGGGATGAATAAGCAGCGCGATGATTCCAGCCCCAACGTTCGTCCACATAGGGCTGGTGTTGAGCCCGCGCAGACGACCCATCCAAATAACTGTGTTCAAGGCGAGAGTCGCGTAGGCATCGAGTATATGCAGCGCAGGACCAGGTGTTCGACCTGCGTTAATATAGTTTGCTGCTGCGATTGCTGAACGCGTGGCCGCCGCATGCAAAACCGTGATGTAACCCGTCACTGACATCGGAGATGATGTACGAGATCTTTCTTCAGGGGCAATGGCCGGTCGCTTTGCCACATAATTGGCAATGGCCTGGATGGCCAATGCCGCAGGTCCCACCATTTGATTCGTAAGGCTATCAGTGCCTCGGAGAATAGTCTCCACCTGTGCAGAAAATGCGTCACAGACCTGTCCAAGCGTTGTAGCGGTGGTAACTGTGCATGCTCGTCGGTGTACGCTTGGGGCAGCAGTTCCTAAGCGTCCTGGCGATAACAACTGATTAACCTCCTCCTGTGAAGTGATATCCTCGGGCAATACAAGCTCTCCGATGAAGATAGGGTTCGCGAGTAGCGAGCGCAAGAGGTCGACGCACGGAGCAACCTTAGCAGTTGGCCATGCAAGCAACTTACAAATAAATGCGGCGGTGCCCTGAGGCAGCGGCGTGGGCTCGACGCGAGTCACAGTCGTGGCGCACGATACGATCGACTCCAACATCTTCTTCTCATCGGTCGTCAACGCCAGATGCTGGGTGCTCGCGTCTGCGGCGAATTCATCGCTTCGGCGAATGATTGCATCGTACATAAGCTTTTCGCGAACGTTGGTGTGGGTTTTCATAGTTTCAACAACCCATGCCGGCTCGAAGGCGGCACTGGATGCTCCTGCCGCCATAGAAGCACCCGACCTATCCGAGGCCGAGGCTGCAGCTCGTTTGCGTGAAACCGCGTGCATATCAATATGTGGTGTTATGAAGTCGACAATTTGCTGCTTAAAGCTGACATCCAGGCCATGTCTTGCGATAAACTCGGTTGCAATGTCATCTGGATCATCTTCTCGATTGAATGCCAGAGGAATCGGAGGGATCTGATCACTGACATCAACTTTGATGATGTGGTCGTACTCCTTACCATCAATGTGCATTTGCTTCTTTGCGGGCTTCTTTTTACCAATGGCTTCGCCTTGCAACTGCCACTCCATCGCATCCTGATTCCACAAAAACACCATTGGACGTCCGTCGACATTGACGATAAGTGGCTTCTCCCCTTGCGGGTTGCCGGGTTTGAGGAGGACTTCCACCGTAGGAAGGCCGTCAAGCGGAATGGATTCTACGTCCATGCGTGCATCACGGGCCTGAGTAGCACTCGCATTGAAAATGGACATAACTTCTCGATCTGCATATCGAGCTCGTGAACCAGTGACAACCCACAAGCCCGCGTTGGACGCCAAAGCGACGTCGACCTCATCAGGGGATGCTGGAACAATGGCGGGACAAACACTGAGTGCTGCAGACGGAAGAAGGAGCGATGCAATCAAACTTTCGCCATTCAGCGTAAAACATCGTACGATATTGTCATCAGATGTAACCCATGCTCGACTATGTTCAGCGTCGACACAAAGGTCGTATGTGATTGAGTCGATGGTGCCCGTCGCCTCTGTCGCGACGAACTCGCTAACGAACTCTCCGGTAGACGTCCAGAGCTTGACCATACCGTCGTTGCCGCATGAGGCAAAGCCAAGTGGGTGCCTACGGACTTTGCGAATTACAGCGGGATGGGCGTTGGGGATTTGTTTGACAGTACGGAGAGATCCAGTCGCAGTGTCGAATTCATGAATGGACAGGAGTTTACCACTGCTACCGACAGCAATCAGATCTACGCCAGGCCCTTGAGCATGCAGAATACTTGCCACATAAACGTTGTACGCGTGCCCAATACCTTCAATCGTCGCAACAGTCTCTGTACCTCGCCAAATCCTCACAGTTCCGTCCCATGCACCGCTTACAAGAGATCCATCTGAGAGCACGGCTAAACTAGAGACAGGCTGCTGGTGTCCAATCAAATGAATTGGCTCGAGCGAGCTGGTGGAGCCGGTACCTATACCAGACGCAAAGACAATAATCTGACCTTGATCTGTGCCCACCGCAAGATCGTACCCTGGGGGGTAGTACTTCGATATCCCAGCGCTGGATGAAGACGATGAAGATGCCGACGATGCAACCATAGCACCTGATGGGCCTTCATCGGCGGTGAGCTTCACCAGTGAGAACACAGCACCAGGCGCGATGAAGATCGGATCACTCGTATTGTTGGGCGAGTACGAGTCAAACTTGTTCGTCACAGGATCGCGACGGTACGCTGTGATGCGGCCATCGCTGCCACCACATAAAAGCAGCGCAGTGTCAGGGGTATTGAAGGGAATCACTACACGGTGCTTCTGAGGGGAGAGCACGCTTGAGAGCGCGTATTCTTCTTTTGGTGCACCAAACATTCTTGTCTTATCCTTCCGCAGGTTTCAACCGGATCAAGGATGAGACTGGCGACGCAAACTAAAACAATTCCAGAAGCGGGATTGAACATGAGTGGAGTATCAGTGCAGGACCCAAGTCAAAGGCAAGGGAATCTCGAAGAATCGAGACTCGGTTACGAAGAGCCACCACAAATCGGATATGCAGCGGAGATCACACGGTTGCATGTCCGTCGTCTCGAGATCAATACCACATACAAGTAGCGCGTATTGGGATCTGCCGAATGAATACAATGCCACTGTGATGACACAAGTTCTGCTCTACCATTCACACACTCGAACATTGCGTTGAATCAGCCATCATCAGTTTTCAGTCGAGCCTGGTGATCCTGGGTCAAGTCGCAGACCCGTCCTTAGCAGCGAGAGATGGATCTGGTATGGCATATTCGTATGGTTTCTGGATTAAAGGTCCCCTAGGGGCTTCACCTAGGTCCGCCTGACTCCAGTACCAGTGTGACCTGAGCTGAGTTGCCACTGGATCAGGAGCCGCAGCCAGACATACGAGCAAGCATTCACGCATTTGGGGCCCGATTCATTCATTATACTCACGCCTGCACTGTGTGGAGGACACTGCTGTCAGGATTCCATAATTCATAACTTCTTTCTTACTCGCGTTGGGCTCTGGTCAACGATCTGCTCGCCAGCACTCTCGTTGTTCTTGTGCGATCGTGGGGTGACTGAAATCGAATCAACTAAACGGCTAGGATAAGATCGTGGTCAGACCCGGCCATTATCCTTGCCTTCTGTATTAGTCCACACGGCTACTATTACGCGATTGCTTCATGTACCACTACGCTACGTGCTATGGGGCTGATGTGGTTCTATGGAGCGTTTCACACAGTTGGCCGCCTTCGAGATTGTCTTCCGTATGTTCCTTCAAAGGCACAATAGAAGATCCATTGGAGATGCTAAAACCCTGTTGCTATGTGATCCTAACCGTCGTATCACGAGGAAAGACCTCCACAAACCCAGAGTTTGTCGGCAGCTTGGACAATCCCATCCACCATTTTCGGGTCAGTTTTGGAGCGGAAAATCCTCGAAATATCTCGGTGGTTTCCCGTGGACATCTCGTGTAGGACAAGTTTCACGATGTAAAAGATTCACTATCTGCGTATTCTTACACATGATGAATATTTCTAACTCCCATATTCCAGGCATACTTTGGCACAAGCTCGGGAAATCGACGCCAAAGCATGTTCACTCAAACTCGAGTTTCTCAGACTGCCACTTCGGACCGCTCGGGCGCCACGGCGAGCGCGGCTGGCTCTGGTGTCGGGGGTGTCGCTGGAGTTTCGTTGAGTGTTGGGTCAATTTCACCTACCTCCTCGACGACCTCGCCGCTCACCTCTCCTAGAACGATCCCGCTCAGCTCCATGCGTGGGGGATATGTGCTCGGGGGCTATCGTCCCGGCGCCGGTACGGCCAGTCACTCGCCCGCGACGGCCGCCGAATGGAGACAAACGCTTGCCAGTCGCATGCTAACTGCTCCGGTTCCATCGACTAAAGGTGAATCGAAAGAGGAACTCAAGAAATCCATCCGAGAAGCTGTCTTCGGACAACTCAAGTACGGTGACTGTCCCGAGTCTCCCGCTGGCATTGAGGCATGGCTTGACCAATTCCCCAATCGACGAGTGGGTATGTTCATCAATGGCACCTGGGTTCACGCCGGGCAGGGCAGCAACGGTGCAGAGAGAACCTATACCGAGGTCGTTGCTCCTGCCGACAAGCGTGTGATTGCTTACACGGCTAATGGTACGCGAGAGGATGTCGAGGCCGCCGTCCAGGCTGCGAAGGAGGCTCAAGTCAAGTGGGCAGCTCTCGCACCTTCAGAACGCGCCCGACATTTGTATGCCATTGCCCGTCACATTCAGAAGCATGCGAGATTGCTAGCGGTTCTCGAGTCGCTTGACAACGGTAAGCCATTCCGTGAGAGCAAGAACTTTGATGTGCCTACCATTGCACGCCACTTTTACAACCACGCTGGCTGGGCTATGACCGCTCCGGACGAGTTGCTGAAGAAGTATAAGCCCGTGGGTGTCGTGGCTGCCGTCATTCCTTGGAACTTCCCTCTCATGCTCTTGACCTGGAAAGTCGCCGCTGCACTCGCGACTGGTAATACGGTTGTAGTCAAGCCTGCGCCCTGGACTTTCCTTACAGCCTTGTTACTGGCTAATATCTGTGCCGAAGCTGGACTCCCTCCTGGCGTCTTCAATGTCGTTACGGGTGACATGACTCCTGATGGGCACATCGGCTCGCTTCTTGCTGCCCACCCAGACGTCTCCAAGCTGGCTTTCACAGGCAGCACTGCCATTGGCCGCAGACTGCGTAAGCTACTTGCAGGTTCTGGTAAGAAGATTTCGCTTGAACTGGGTGGCAAGAACCCCTTCATTGTGTTCCCCGAGGCTGATCTCGATTCTGCATCCGAGGGTGTAGTTGAGGCTATTTGGTTTAATCAAGGCCAGGTCTGCTGCGCTGGTTCGCGAGTGCTTGTCCACGAAAGTGTATATGAACGCTTTGTTGCCAAGGTCAAGCGACGAATGCGCACGCTTAAGCTCGGACACTCCCTGGAGAAGGATGTAGATATTGGTCCTCTAATCGCAGAGTTCCATCTCAAGCACGTAGCAAGCTATGTCGAGGCAGCTCGCAAGGAGGGCGCCGACGTATATCAAGTTGAGGACGCTGATGTGCCCAAGAATGGATTCTTCTTCCCGCCAACTCTCATCACAAACATCTCAAGCGAGTCAAAGTGCGTGCGAGAAGAGATTTTCGGACCTGTTGTTACAGTGCAAACTTTTGAGACACTAGAACAGGCGGTCAATATGGCCAATGACACCATGTACGGTCTTGGCGCGTCCGTCTGGACAGAGAACATCAACACCGCAATTGAAGTTGCTCACTCACTTGAGGCTGGCACTGTATGGGTGAATTGCCATTCCGTGTTCGATGCCGAGGCACCATTTGGTGGCTACAAGCAATCCGGCTTCGGTCGTGATTGTGGTGCCGAGGGTTTGTACGAATATGTAAAACTCAAGTGGCAAAACATTTCAACAATTGAATCTTATGATCCATCATTGCCACCCCCCGAGTGGCCCGCGGCGACAGAATCTACCCCAGCTGACAGAGCGATCGTAGTCACACCAGTTCCCACGCCATCCGCTGTCCCCGCCTCCGAAGTTGACCCAGCGTCCCCCAGAATCAATCGTACTCTATCCCGTCGCGTCTCCCTTGTCACTGGGATCGGCATGCCCGATCAACTTGATCAATCCGGCGCAGGCTCTCCTGGTGCTGTAGTTTCTGCAGCTCCTGCCGTCCGGACTTCCCCGATCTATTACGACGGCAGAGCCCAGAAGTCTCAAGCCATTTCACGAATTGGTGTCGTACCCGAGGGAGAGCAACCCATTGGTTTCATCGCTGAGTGCTCTCGCGCGGATGTGGAGGCAGCGATTAACTCAGCTAGTTCGGCTCGTGCCGCTATGCGCAAGCTGACGGCTGAGCAGCGCGCTCTCGCTCTCTACGAGCTAGCCGATGCCATCGAGGAGAATCGTGCGGCATTGGTCCAGTGGCTTCAGGGCATTACGGGACGAACCGGAGCTAGCTGTGTCCAGGAGGTCCTCGCATCAATCCAACGCTTGCGTTACTATGCCGCTCGCGCTGATAAGTTCGGTGGTAAGGTCAAGGAAGCCAGCTTCAATGGGCTAGTTTATACCTTGCACGAGCCACTGGGTGTCTGCGCTGCCGTTTGCCCCGAGGACTACCCCATCCTGGGCTTTGTGTCGCTGGTCGCGCCTTTGATCAGCCGAGGCAATTCTGTTGTTGCTGTCCCATCCACCAATGGTGCTCTGGCTATTGTGGAGATGTTTCGCTGTTTGGATGTGGTCTTTTCGCAAGGCACACTACCTGCTGGCGCCATCAATGTTCTTACAGGCTCGAAAGAACCACTCACTCGCATGCTCGTCGAGTCGCGTGCGTTTGCTTCCATCTGGTACCACGGATCACTTGAAGGCTCACGATGCGTTGAGTACTACAGCGCGGATGAGGTGACGCGCACGTGGGTGAACTACGGCAGATTATGGGAGTGGACTAATCCGGAGGTTGGCCAGGGCCTTGAGTACCTTCGCCGGGCATCTGAGGTTAAGACTGTTTGGGTACCAATGGGCGATGGCCAGCCGTAGAGCGATTGGCGATCCGTATTGTTCTGTCACTCTGCCGATAATATCCCTCAGTCCATGACTCTGCGAATGTCTTTGATTGTAGCAGTCCCCTCTCGGGTACTTCGCTTTTCATGCCTTGCTGAATTTTATGCTGTGTCATACAGAGAAGCTTTGTATCACGTTCGTTTTGTCGGTTTCCTCAGAAGCGTGGACTTGCCGAATGATCTCCGAATTTCCTTGACAACTGCATTCCTGGCTGGAGTCGGCTGCTTTGTAGCTTTACTAGTACACGAGCTGCGTTTCTGAATTGCTCGCGATGGTGTTCAAACGCGAAGAGATATTGTCTGGCTTGTGTTGCAGTCCCTCCGAAAGGAGGGCTCACATACCGATCGACCTTGCTCTCTTGATGAATATCGTCACCATCCAGTAGCTGCCATCCGTACCGTTCGCATAGCAGTTCTAATGCAGTATCACTGGTTACCCCCAGGATCTTCGCCGCGGTTGTGCTGGACAGTGTGGTATATCTCTGAGAAAGCAACTTGACTAGGCTGGACCGATAATTCGATTCGAGGGATTCGATAATGGGAGCGATATGGGGTGACATGCCTCCGAGCTGTGTTAGCACCGTTAACATACTTGACTCACTGTATGCTTCAGATGCCTGCACAATCTCTTGTACATCTATTATACTGTCCTGATCCAACTTTGTTGTGAAAAGCTTGACACGCTCAAGAGCAGCTTTCACGCCTGATCTATTGAGTAACGCAAGATGTACAAGGGCATCAGCTACTGCCAGGTGGATGTCTCCCTATAGAGTGCGTATTCGGCCCATCAGAGTGAGGGTGAGCTCGTACTACTGGGGTTCGTCAAAAGCAGGTCAGCATCAAGGTGTACCTACCTTCAGTTGTAATTCGGTCACGATGTCGACTGCCTTCTGCAGTAATCCATTCTTGACCAATTCTTGCAGCTCCTTCGTAGCCATTACACCAAATTTCTTAGTATTGCTCGGTGCCAGGTGCAATAGTCTGCGGTACTTTGCAGTTTGATGATCTGAGCAGATCTCATCCACCACTTATCTGCTTGCCTGGTGTGATCGATGTGATCGAGGCGTCATTTCACACCAGACGGTGACATTGGCAAAGATACTATCGCATTTCATTTCGAAGTGATTGTACAGGTTTGTTTATGTGCGTACGACATACGATCGAACCACTCTGAAAAGAAAAAAGCAACGAGGCAGCTCGAGGTTAGAAGCGAGAGCAACTTATGGCTCGGCTTCTCTACAACTCCTCGCCTAGAGCCATTTCACGCTGCGTATTCGGTGCTGGGAAAGCACTGGCAGCCAAGTGCAGCAATTCTTCGTGTGTCTCCTGCTGTGAATGTGTTGGTGGCAATGCATTCGTGCCTTCTGTCGTGTGGAAACTTTGCGTCGTGTCATGCTGTGTGGTGTTAATATAACTTTCATGATCATGCTCATGAGGATCAACGAGGTGTGTAACCGGATCTTGGTTATCACTCCAGCCCATCAGCGAAGCCGATGAAAACGGTGACGCCCCACGGTACCTGTCGATCACAGATTCATGGTCGTGCGCCAGGGTCGATGTGCTCATGCTGTGTGGCTGGAGAGACGAGGGAATCTTAATCATCGATGCCGAGCTTGATAATGTCGGAACAGCAGGGGGAGGGGTTGAGGTATTTGTCATTTGGTGGATGGTGCTTGAGTTTGCGCTCGTTGAGCTGAATGAGGCAACTGGGCTGGACTCACTATTTCCAGACTCTATACTAAGTTCGCCCAGACTCGGTGAGTTGAGAATTAGGCTCGAAGAAGATGGGACCAAGCCCTCTGTGTTAAGCGTCATATCAGGAAGATGTACGACAGGTTTCGCAGGAACGGAAAGGGGAGTGGATTGCACTGGTCCCACAGAAACGTTGGTTCCAGATCCTGTACCGCGACTCTGCTGCTGAGACTCCGACGCAGTGGTTTTTGCTGGCTCGTTCAACGCAGATTGCATGAGACGATACAACCCCTTGTTTTGTGTTGCGCTAAGTGCATCGTAACTTTGAACAAACACACCAGTCTCATTTCCATCATCGTCATCGTCGATATCATGGTCAAGCTCCAATTGCTCGGGTGACTCTCCCTGATAGACCCTCGTTTTACGCACATGGCGGCTCGGTCGACTTGCGCCAGAGTACTTCCGAGTCGGTGCGCTCAGCCCTTCGCGCTCAGCATCTGAGAGCTGCCCGTTGGAGCTGATGCGACTTCCTTTCCCTTCAGGGATTTCAGTTTCAAAGTCCGTTTCTTCCAATTGAGAGGTGTCATCTGTCTCAGTCATACGATCGACACGTTCATAACCACTCAGTCTGGACGCTAGCTTGCGCTTCACCCACAGTGTCATGTAAACCGTGACCAAGAGTGTGACGATCAGCCCACCCCAGAAGATATATTTGGACGCTGGGTCACTGTCATGACTCGATCCCTTCCCACCGCCTGTGGACAGGTCCGCCAAAGATTTGAGCGCAGTGCCGAAATAGACTTCAATGACAGTAGCTGGGATCATCCCGAAGAAGGATCCTAACATGTAGTCCTTCAGCGTCACCGATGTCATTCCGAAAAGGTAGTTACATAACCCGTATGGGTGTAGGGGCGAAAATCGAATGAGGAACACTAGTCTAAAACCATCATCACGGATGGCTCTGTCAATAAGGCGCCATGTGCTGTCCTTACTGCTGGAATTTAGTTTGCGTTCAAGCAGTTCTCGGGCAAGGTACCTTGATGTTACGAAGCCGATGAAAGCAGCAATCGTCGACGCAACATGAACGACGATACTCCCGTAGAAGCATCCATACAAGAAACCGGCCCCCAGTGTGAAGGGGAGGCATGGGAGCAGAAGCAATGCCTGAACAATGATCACCAGTGCAAGAACAATCGATCCGTAGAAAACACCTAATTGCTGGATCCATGCTAGGCAGAGCGCAATGCCCAGTTTCACATGATCGAAGAACCACCATACCGCCACCAAAGCAACAAGAACTAGAAACACAGTGAGTGCCTGTGTAATGTCTCCTCCGCATGTCAGGAGGTTCCATACCCTCCTACACCGCCCAGGCTGCTTGGATCGGCTATGTACTACTCGCAAAATATTCGTTTGAACTCCATCATTAATGTTCGTTGTACTCGCACTGACTCCACCGACGTTCCGAGGGTCGTCCCCTTTGTCGAAATCAGAGGTCGGGTTCATCGCAACAGCTGACAACCTTGATTATATCAAAGCTTGGATTCCCTCCGGGATGTGCCTACGTTCGTAATACCTGATCACGAGGCGTTCTCAATATTTGAGAGTCAAGTGAGGCAAGGAGTCGCCTTTCGCTTACCAGGAGAACTGGTTGCAAACTGGGCACACCACAAACTGTTTCGGCCTCACCGGACGCTGACCTTGACCTCGTCCCTCGACTCCGCAACTCCGCGTCGCGCCTGTTGACCGTGAAGCGGTACGGTGGGAGACGGGAACGAATTTCACTCGCTATACAGTTGGAGTGTGGTAAAAAGACAGGTCCGTTCGATTAGTAATTAACAACACTGATGAGACATACCGAAATCTGGGCACGGGGCTCTTCCCGTGACCGACGCCTCCAGTATGACATCATCCAGCTAGCGATTACAGGGAGGCGCCTCCGGCCGGCAATAAATCAGACACGCGGTGGAAGGACCCACACACTGCAAAGTCAATGGAGTATCAGCAGACAGTTTAGAAGCATCTAACGCGGCTTCAAACAGTCTCCAATCTGTGTGGCACAGGCCAATCCTTACCACACAATGCCGTTCCAACTCACTTTAAAGCTTCCACCCTGAGCGACTCGGGAAAGCGGCCATATGACGGCTTGCAGGTAGTGGGGGCTCGGTGCACATCATGGTTTAGACAGAATGACTTGCATCGATTCTGGTGACCCAGTTTATATCACAATATCTATCCTACAATGTCCACGTTTTCAACTCGGTGCGTTGTGCATTGCAGCGGTTCAAAAACATCCGTCCTGGCCTGGATTTTCGATGTTCAGCTCAGAAAGCATGGATGCTGCGAGATATCGACGATCTGGGATATCTCGCGATCCGCGCAGTGCTGAGGCATGTGGGTGTTTGAGATCACCAACCTCTTCTCGAGGCTACTCGCGGAACCAATTACCATTGTCTGGCAGAGCGACGCGATCGCGTACGTGAAGCGCCGACTACTTAGCTGGATCACTTTCTTCGTGATCCTCGTGATGATCATACCTCAACTGCGACAGCGTGCACTGGTTTCTGCAGCCGTCTGCGCGAGTCGATTATGGTAGGTTTGCCTAGGCTGTTTGTTACTGTTTTGATGACCTCTCCCCAGTTTTTGATGCGTATTGGAGTCGCAGTGATATTGGCCCAAGTCACGCACTGGAAGCCCGAGCGCGAGCACCAGCCCGCAAACGCTGAGAGGAGTCGACTTGTGGATACATTCGCTTGAATTCGAAACCCTCATAAGGGACCTTGGCTGGAATCCGTCCTCACAACTATAGGCTAACGTGCTGTCGAAGGAAAACAAAAGCAAAGGACACAGAGCGGGGACGAGCTAATTCTTTGTACCCCTCAACTGCGCAACCTCAGGGACTAACAAGCCCTGGTGTCGTCCCAGGCTACATGGCTTTCCCCAGTAATCCTTCGTCTCCAATTGTTACCCCTCTTTCAATAACTGCATCCAGTAGCAGTCTTAGTCCTAACTCGGGCCCAACCCCCTTCTCAGCCCCTGTTAACCCAACATCACCCACAAGTCCCGGCACAGATATTCACGATGTGCGCAAGTTTTACGCACTATCCGGAGTGGAGCGTGTACGGATAGGGACTTTCGCTTTTTATTCGACCCGAGCTATTGAGCTCAAAGAGTGCGCACTACTTATCAAAGACGCGAGCACTTTTGAGATTCGAAAGGCGTTCGAATTCAGTCGCGGCAAGGTTCAACTCAGTCGCACGCCCAACACCTTTAAAATAGTGAACGCGTCCTCCGAGGTGGTGTACGTCTCATGCAGTTCGGAGCAAGTGATGCAAAGCTGGGTAGAGGCCATCAAGCATAACCTCCAGGCGGAGCTGGCACTAGACTGGAGTACCCGCACACGTGGAATGAAGCTTTGGATGGTGTCCAATGCCCGTGCGCTGACGCAAACACCGAAGTCACCTGTACCGCTCCGGTAGCGATTTTAGAGCGAATTTGCCACTCAACTGCTTCAGTTCTGTATATGAATAAGAAACCTTTCACCTCTCCCCCGCCATTGTCTCGAAATCACTGACGTTAGTGATTATTACGGCTAAAATTATCAACTATATACTTGTAATACCAGTAACTTAATACAATGTATACACTGGCATACAGACCCATGACTATAATACAACTGGGATAGTTCACTTGGAGGTCTGAAGCGCCTATTCCTCATCGTCATCACTGACTGCCTCAAGTGCTGCTGTCAGCGCCTCGGCTGAGATGTGCGACAAAAGGTTGAAGCCTTTCGCATTACTTGAGCCAGTCGAGCTGCTAGAGCTGAAACTCTGGCCTGGTAGCTCCCCGTCAATCGGTGTTGGAGGCGGTGGGGGTAGGACGGTCACATGTCGCTTGAAGTCCGACGGGCTCGGCTGAAGGCCAGTCTGCTGAGAGCTGCCATCAAGTACGCGCATGGCTGGCAGTTCTGCCTGGCCGAGCGGTACAGGCTTGACGTTGAGGGAGAGCGGTGGCATACTAGTATTGCTTGGTGGTGGATTCTCCGAGGCAGATGGAGGCGTACCCTCTGGGGGTGGGGGAACTGCTGTAGTGACAACTGGTCGCATGGGCGTCAGTTGTTGCGGTGAGGTAGTTCTTGGTGGTGAACTTGTATGTTCTGGGCGAGGTCCGCTAGCTGGTGAAGTATTTTCTTCGGTTTGCGTACGGTCAGCACTTGCTGGGGCTCTGCGAGTTGCTGCACGCATACGCAGATGCTGGAGCTTACTTGGATCGGCTCCACCGCTTGAGCCACCCTGGAGCGAAGCGGAAAACGCGCTTTCAAACACAGAATTAGCGCTCGGTCGTCGCTCAAATCCCATAGATCCCGCGGGATCTTGGGATGTCTCACTTGTCTGGGCCTCTGCGGAAGGTGGAGATTGAACCGTTGCAGACTCAGCATCGACAGCCTTCGAAAGAGTTGCACCAGGAGTCGCTGATGCTGCACCTGATGTGGTCGTTCCTGAAGCCGTTGCTGGAGCTCGGGGATTGCGGTCTTTCCTCTTGATCTGCTTTTGCAACTGCTGAAGTTGGCGTAATTCGTTCATCATATCCGAGGTCATTCGTTCACTCAAGCGATTTGTGGGACGAGAACCCGAACTCAGCGGTGCGGTACTCTGCGAACCGTCGGAGTGAGATGTGTTGACTTCCAACTCTCCGGCGCGGGTTCGGTGGACCCCTGTCCAGTTACTCTTATCAGCGAGTCTACTGAAGATATCGGTGGAGGAAGTTGAGGCGGCTGTTGTGGTCGTGGCTGTCGCTGTGGATGTTGCTGTTGTTGCTGTCCCTGTTGTCGTTGCGGTGGCCGGAGCCGAGTCATCGTTTGCGGTATTAATGTTAACCTGCAGGTTTTTGTGAAGTGGTTTCTTGCGGCCACCCACAAGACTACCCGCAGTTTGCGGCCGACCCAGCGAGCCACCCGAAGCATTATTTGAAGTTGCGGACCGAATTCCGGATGGAGTTCGCGCATTTGACGCACCATAACCTTCAGGATCACTTTCTGGCTCTTCGTCAGCTGGTTGAAGTTGTTCAGACTCATTATTCTCAACACTCTCAACACCACCTGAGTGATGAGTTGGGGGATGTTGATTGTGAGGAGTCGTGCCTGCTGGTGGCTTCACAGACTCTCCCTTGCGTTCGTGAGCGGTCTGTCGACTAGTGCCAGTGTAGAGTTCGACGTCCGTGAGACGAACAAATACGTCTGGAAGCTTACCGCTAGCATCGGGTTTGCCGGCCTGCTGGTCATTATGTGCGGTTCTGGGTCTGGATTGACCGTTTCTTTCTGGACCAACGGAACGAGGTCTGGGAGATGGCGGAGGAGGCGGTAGATTAAAAGAGGAAGCTCCTGGCGAGGCACCTTGCGAATGGTGAGCACTTGCGTTGCTCTCGCTACGCATTCTCATGTGAGGCCGCCCTGCTCCGGGTGGGGTGGATGGCGCATTCAGAGCCGTAGGGGAAACAGCCTGGTCTGATCCTGAACTATGATCTTGAGATACCTTTGGTAGCTCTGCTAAAACATCGTCATGGGTGTCTGTGGCCTGTCGCCCAGATGCGTCACTGGCTCCAGACGTGTGTGCAGACTTTACGGTGTCATTAACCTCTAACACAATTCCCAGGCCTGCTGCGTTCTGAATTATTTTCTCTCGACGACTGTCCAGTGGCATGAAAATAATATCCAGCTGCTGCTGGGTCAGCTTGAGTGGTTTAATTCGCTCCATAAATTCCATGCGAAGACTTCGAACAAGCTTAAGCTGCGCATCTGCAAGCTCACGCACTTGCCGCTCTAACAGCGCTTCCCGTGAGCGTTGAGTACGACCCGTTCCGCTCTTCTTCGAGTCACCTGCATTGCCACTCGATTGACTTTGCTGCTGCTTGAGATGCTGTTGCTCTTCTTGGAGCTGGCGAAGATGAGCCTGGTACTTTTGATTGAGCGCGCGGGCCCTTGCGAGATGCTCCATCACATGCTGAATCAAAGATTTCGCTGCTGGAGAAATGGCCTCGGGGGGCATTCCAGTTCTGCTCTGCAGGTGGAGAAGATCCACATCAACCCCCGTAACAATGGGCTGTCCTCTAGAATCAACGAGATCGTCATAGACGTCGATATCTTGCTCTGCGATCTCGCTAGGATCCTCACGGGGGAGTCCATGCAACACCGCGCGAAGCTGATTTCTGCTGCGCTCACGCTCGGCCTGCTTTTGTCTGCGTTCCAAGTGGCTCTCGACAGCATCTCGCAAAAGCTTCACGATTCCGCGTCGATCGCCTTTACAAGGCGCAGCGGCAGGCAAGAGGTGGTCATACTCTGACACTGCAATTTCGATGGAGGCCTGCAACGATCGAATATTGGTTCGCAGGTTGTCAAGGAGTGCCTCTAGTGCTGCCGTCTCCTGCAAGTCGCTAGCCTCGGTATACTGATCATCCGCTGCTTTCTCCTTCTGTTCCAGAACGAGGAGCTGTCGCATGAACTTACGCATTTCAGTTTGGAGCTCGTATCGGGATACTGCGTGTTCGACACACCTAACAAGCTCGCTCTTGGCGGCTGAGAGTGCGTGATCCCCAACATATGGCATCGGTGCGATTGACGTCGGCGTGACACCAAGATTGGGCTGTGAGCCTCTTCGTGTGATAGCGGTGCCCTGGATTGCTTGAGCTGCGGCCTGTGCTCCGACTGAGCCAAAACCTAGCAGTGATGCAGCATGCGCTTCGGCAGCTCGAACTGAAGCTGTTCGGCGCTCGGGTTGTCCAATTCCAACCCAGCCTGCCTCGCGAGCTTCGAGTTGCGACTTCCTGATTTGAGCGCGTGTGGGTTTGGGCAGCTGCTGAACAGCTGCATCTTCCGGCTTTTGGTTCGCATCTGTAGATGCAACTGCTGCTGCGGATGTAGCGGCTGCATGGTAGGCGACTGCGACACTGCCTGGACGATTATTACGAATGCTCTCCGCGCGCTTTTGTCGTTCTGCACGATATACCAATTCACGACGCAGCGCGGCATTCTCTTGAGCATGTCGACGCAGAACTGCACGCTCTTTGTTGAGCTGATTTCGCAAGTCCTGCGCTTCCAATTTGTTTCGCCGGCTCTCCCTTGCCAAGGCTTCGATCTTCTTCTCCTGCTCACGCACCCACATTCGGTATTCCTCTCGTTTCTCTCGCATTTGACGATCGAGTCGAGCACGCTCCCGCTTTGTAATTGCAATCTCTTCCTCAAGACGTTTGATCTTCAGTTCATCAGATGCATACAGGCTGCGCAAACGTTCAAGCTCTTTCGTCTTGTCCTGGAGATCTCGGAGTCGAGCTTCAAGCTGCCGAATTTTCTCTTGGTATAATTTGGCCTGAATATTCGCCTGCTCCGTATCCTTTTGTTCTTGGATAGCTCGCTTGGATTCCTGCTGTGTAGCCATAATTTCCTGCTCCATGAACTTGATCTTCTGCTCGTAATCGCGTTTCTCCTCGTCAGCTCGCTCTCGCGTACGGGTGAGTTGCACGATGAGATCCTGCTTTGACGCGATTTGCGCATCCAAATCACGGTGTGCCGACGACATGCGATTCATTTCACGCTGGAATTCCAACTCCTGCATTTGAGACAGGAGAGTAAATGCCTTGATATCGTCATCAATATCGCTATCGTCATCAACCTTGAAGTGGAGGTCATCGTAGTTGACTTGGTGATAATCTGCAGTGCCTCGTCGGAAGCGGGAAGCTGATCGAGGTGCAGCAGCCATGTCCGCAAGCAACTCTTCTTCTTCACTGTTCTGAGCCTCCTCGTCGAGCTCAGCGCGGGCCTCTTCCTCCGCCTGCAAAGTGGCCGCCGCCTCCTCATCCTCGTCGCCCTTGTGAGCATTACCAGCTTCATCACGAGTGTTCGCCTTGTCATCAAGCTGGTCATCTGCTTCGTCTTCCACCAAGTCAGACTCCGTGTCAGCATCTGTGCCAGCGTCGTCGTACTCCGCATCCGAGTCCATACGATTCACCTGATCACCGACGGCAACTGCAACTGCATCACCATCTGCTGCACCACAGGAACCATTCTCCGACTTCTTTCCATTCGATTCGTCAGCTGGTGTTGGAGTGCCTTTGCGCAGTCGCTCATTAAGCTTTTTGAGACTTGCCTTGGATACGTCCTTCGCTTGTGCAGAGAGAGGCCTACTCGTCGAGTCAAATCCGAAGGAGCTCGAAATGACTCGGATAGAGGAACTCCCATGCAAATTCTTCGTTAGCGTTTTGACGAGCTTGAGCGCTTCCGACAGCGCGCGCTTTTTCCGGTCCAGCTTTGTTTGGAGCAGCTGGATGGTTCTCCGATTTTCGTCGAGCACGCCGATTTCACCAGGAGACAACTTTGTATCGGATCTGAAGTCTTCAGCCAACTCGTTCAATGTCGCTACCAACGCCTCTTGAGTCAGCGAGTGGTTATTAGGTTCGGCTTCCGCTGAATCACTCGTCGCCGCATCGCCGGATTCAGTTGACTTATCATCTGACTTCGTGGCTGTTTTCGAGCCTTGAGTGAACTGTTCAATGGTGTGGATCATTCGTTCCATCTTCAGCCTAAGTGCATCACGAGCCGTTTCTGCATGAATTGCACGCTCTTGTGCTTGAGCGAGCTGCTGAGAAAGCTCATTAACCCTCCCATTTAGCCGCTGGACTTCGGCCTCATAGTTGCGGGCGGCTTGCCGGGCAGCCATCAATTCATTTGGCACACTAGGATACATCCCGAGTTGCTGTAATGGGAAGAATGAGGTTCCTGGGCTGGCTGTGTTAGTTGTGGGACTGCCTGCCGAGCTTGAGTTCGAGCTGAGCCCAAGTCCTGACTGAGAAATCGTGAGACCGACGTTCCGCAGCAGCGAAATGATCTTCTCTGCGTTCGTACTCTGAGTGCTCGACACACTGCCGGACAATGCAGCGGCGCTCAAGGCGGAAACATCTTCGGGCTTGATACCAGCCACTGCAAGGAGCGATTCAAGCTCGGATATCCGCTCCCGTAAAGCTGTCAGCTTGGCGGCGTTCGGATCTCGATTGATGACAGCCTTATTTTTGATGTTACGTGCACGCTGTGCGTATTTAAGCGTGTTGAGCGATTCTTCGAAGTTGATATCGGCTGGCGATACGCAAGCAATCATGAGCGTTTTGCTGTTGCCTCCCAGTGAGTCCTGAAGCAGTCTCGTGATTTTGCTATCTCGGAATGGTACATGCTGGCCTCGGCGGTTGGGGTCACTCAACGCGGAAATAACGTTTCCTAATGCAAGCAGACCACAATTAATGCTGATACCTTCTTTCATACGCTCTCCGACAGCGCCTGTACGCTTCAGTCGTTCGGAACCGGCCAAGTCAACGAAGTGGAACTTGGATCGAAGAATTTCATCGTCTTGATCACCAGGACTGCCATCTGGAGATGTGGCGGCGGTTCTTTGTTGCATCAACTGGAATGTAAATATAGCATGCGAACGGGAAGAATGCTGGTTCATCAACGTCGGGGCTGTCGTTCGGGCAAGTGTACCGCGCTCCAAGCAATTCATCATCTCTTCAGCTGAGTTCACCTCCTCTTCCACGGCGCCCATGACTATGATCTGACCATCAGGGCCCTCACGGATAACAGGTCCTGGCAAGTCATTTGATCCGCTGGGACTGCTTCCGTCTGGACTGGTCGATGCGGCCAAGAGATCTTTGATTTCCTCATTGTGGATCTCCAAGAAAGACACCCTCGCGCTGTACTTGGTGGTGGCCTTTCGCTGCTCGATCATACTAAATACTTCGCGTACCACACGTGGAATAATGCCTAGCTGCGTCAGAGGCACCGATGCATTGGATGAGGTTCCCATTGTGAACGTTTTACCACTTCCAGTTTGACCGTAGGCAAAGATTGTGGCATTATAGCCCTGCATAAACGCCTGAACCTGACTGCTAACACAGTCCTCATACACTTCGGCCTGGGTAGCCTGCTCACCCTTGACATAATCATACGTGAACAGCCGATCCGTTCCAATTAAGACCGTGTCTGGGTTAGGATAAGATATAACAGAGCTGCAGTTCTGAGCCTTCTCATGCGGCATCAGCGGGCGCACCCTGAGGCACACGCGTACGCTCGAGTCATCTCGGGCAGGTTGAGCCGCGCCCGACATCGGCGTGCACACTCTGGGCCTTGCCACACACGCTCTGCTCCTGGTTTAGGCTATCAGGTGTCCTCTCACGACTGAGTCCGTCTTTCCACCAAGCTTGCTCGAGGCCGCTGGGGGGTATTCTGCGCGATGAGGACCGGTATAGAGCTGCAATGTAGGGAGCGTAGGATCAGGACATGTGAGAATACATGGGTTGGTTGGGGTGTTACACGCCGTAAGACTTGAAAATGGGGTGGAAAGCAAGGCAGCACTATCCATTTGAACAGCACACGATAAGAAATGCCGTATTTGAGGCCTTCCCCAAGATACTATTGTGAATTAAACCATAATTATATTCTCTTTCATGGAAATACTATAGAATCTACATACTTGCACGACCAAGCACTCACGCACATACCCCACTCTCAGCACCCTTCACTCTTCCTTCTTTCCTCCTTTTTTCTAACCGAATACGGCCAAAGTGATCCGTTCAGGGATTTCACTTGGAGTTGGGGCTGGTTTGTGAGTGCGCTCGGCCACAAAATCGATTGAGTTCGATGCTGCTGGCTCACGCATGCCATTATCAGTCCTCAATTATCGTCGTGTGAGTCGCACAATCTGGAAAGGAGCGATCTGGTGCAAACTAGGATGGTGCCGCAGAGCCTGCGCAACCAATGCAGACGCTTGCGCACTCGCTCGTGAGTGCGGGAAGATGAGTTGGATATCCATGCTTGGCAGACTTAGTGGTTCGAGCAGTGCCTGCACTCCACGGTCCGTGACTTGATTATTGAAAAAGTTGATTTGATGTAACTTAGGGTACTTGGACTTCAGCCTCCCCTGAGCATGCTCGTTCAAGAACTTGGCCAGCTGGAGTGCAGTTTCGTCTCCAACTTCGTTGTTGCACAGAGAAAGAATTTCAAGACTAGATACCTTAGGGGAGTCAGAGGCGGGCGACTTGCTGTCAGAGTGCGAGTTCTCACCACCGCGTAGTTTCTCGAAGAAGGCGGCGGCGCCAGCGTCATCAAAATCATTGTCTACAAGTTGCAAGGAGTAGGGATGAGAGTAAATGAGATGTGTGAGCAAAGGGCTGTACCTCACGTCAGATCTACCAACGATACGAACTTCAGGTACATGGTGCAACGTTCAATGGTGAGCTGACACGTATCACGTACATCTCACGGCGAAGAATTTGATACTTGCGCTTTCACGCAATGCCTCTCCGAGCGCAATGAGACCTTCATCGTGAATGGCATTGGTGCTCAACTGCAAGTCTTCCAATGTAGTATTAACCTTAAGGGCTTCCGCGATGCTCTTAGCAACCGCATCGTTGATACCACACTCAGTCATGCGCAATCGCTTAACTGAGGTGTTACTGGCCAGTGCCTGTGCCATCCGAGCGCCATCCTCGGGCGAAACATACACTCCATCCATCACGATTACACTTGCAGAGTTTCCGCGCAGTTGTGCAATTGCTTCCTCACATGAGACAGTTGGTGTGTCGTAGACCTGAGTGGAGCGGCCCAGTAGCGACGTGGAGAATGCATCGTACTGCCGATTAAGCTCAAGCATCTTGCGAACTATGTTGTCAGTGAGGAGGGCCGAGTGAGCAATCTCTTGCTCAGCATTTGCATGGCTGGTCTCATGCGTACTCCCCTCAGGCTTGCTCTGCTCGGTGTCTGGTCCTTGAGTGCTCATGGGTCTGACAATTCGTTCTTATTGCGTAGCCTCGCGCGATTATGTAGCAACCGGTTGTGGGAGGATTCGGGAACGTGTGTATCACCTGACCGACTTGCCTTTACGCCTGTTTACCTCCAAATGAAGTCCAAGAGCTCTGGAAAGTTACTAAGAGTGCGCCCTATTCGCCAGCAGGGGGTAAAGCAGACTACATTTGGGACGGTATAGATTGAGCATAATAAGTGAGCTTGCGTGCGCTAGTCTCACGTCGCCGTACGTCTGGGCAGGCGAGTTATAGCACCATGTTCCGACACGGCCTCCTAGTCCCGCTAGATATCCTTCTTTGGCAGGATCTTTAGTCGATTTACGAAGTGCAGCGGTATATTACTATTGATGATACACGGGTAAGACCATTCATGCACTTATCTAACCGAGTTCACGCGCATCGGACTCGAAACCATATCCATGAACACAGTAGAACTCGACATTAGCCAAGATTGCAATGAGGGCCAAAAGCGGTGGATATCGTGGGTTAGAGTGTTGAAAAATTGTACAGGTCGGTTGATGACTATACTGTAGCTAGTGGAAATCCAGTTAGACGATCAGAATAGAACTTGCCACTCCACATTTACCCCGCCTTCGGTCTAGAATCTTCCCGTCGCCTCCTCGTCACTTTTTCGCCCCCCGTTTGAGCGCGGCATCGCGAATTCCGCGGCTAGGGCCAAGCGCCAAATGACTGATCACATGAGTGACGCTGGAGAGCGCCACCATGTCTGGATCTGGGGCTTCCTTCCCGAGGAACTTGCGAGTCTCACAGGCTCCACTGCGGGATTGGGGAACATGGATCTGCGTAACCCTCACCGAGCACCAAGCCACATCAAAGACGAGGTGCTGCAGTTCCCAGACGGAACGTTTCAACAGGCTCTATCGAAATGCGTTGGCTCTGTACCAGGTGTGATTCATTACAGCCCCATGCTTGTGAAAACCAAGTATGCCTCAAACATCAAGACGATTGCTGCAGGCTACCGCCACATCGCCATCACGACCAATGCTGGTAGGCTTTACAGTTGGGGTGCAGGGCCAGCCACACAACCAGCCGATGGCAACCAGTCAGAACAGTCCACGGCTGGTTCCAAATCAGTTCAGCTTCAGGATGACTTCCGTCCAGCAGCCGGAGTTGACGGCCCTGTGCTCTCTGTAACCTGTTCCAGACACACTCAAACCGCTGTGACGGCTTCAGGAAAGGTTCTACAATGGACATTCCAGTCCGATTCCACGATTGATACGATGGAAGATGACCTGGACGACGAAGATGGTGAGGATGGTGGTGTGTTCTCGCCCTTCGATGAAAACGACGATGAGGTGTATCCTGGTCTCAAAACTTCTACGCAAACCTCTCGGCAGAACTCGGCAGCAGGAGCATCGATGAATCCAGAGACCGCGCACGGTGCTGCATCTACAGGCCCCGCTTCGACTAGTATGACAGCCACCTGTGATCTAACGTCGATTGGGGCTGATGTAGACTCTCAAGGCAACATTATCGAGTCAGGTAATCCTGCCCAGAAAGGAGAACCACTCTCATTTTCCGCACAAGGCGATCGTGCAAAGGCCACCGAAGACTCCTCTGAGGCAGCCTTGCGTGAAAAATATCCAGACGCATTCTCTCGTCCAAGAAAGTCACAGATTGGATTGCAATCCAGACGCCAAACAACTGTCAGCCAAATTCACAAGGATGCAAAGCCAGATGTATTGGCTTCGCTTGCTAATCACAAAGTCACCCGCGTTGCGTCGGGTGCAGGTTTTTCCGTCGCCGTAACAGCACTAGGAACCGCATTCACATGGGGACGGCGTAGCCATGGCAGGCTTGGTCACGGTGAGGACCCCACTGGTCCTGCTTCCGCCTCAGCACAGCTTGTTCCACGCCCTCTTGAAGGTCTCGATGGCCGTGCTGTCACAAATGTCGCATGCGGATGGAATCACACAGTTCTCTTGTTGGAGAACGGCCAAGTCTACACGTTTGGATGTGGTGGTGCTGGGCGACTGGGTCACGGCACGATTCGTGATCAATCGATTCCTACTCTCGTGCCAGCCTTTTCAGATTTACCAATCGTTCACGTTGCCTGCGGTTATCACCATACGATTGTCGCAGATGTCGGCGGCGCTGTTTACGCCTGGGGTGGAAACGAAATGGGGCAGCTTGGTATCGGTACTCGCAAGCCCTCTTTAACACCAGTACAGGTTCTCTTCCCACAGCCGCACAGTCAAATGCGTGCTCGGACGATCGCCAGGAAAATGCTTCCTTTCTATCAAGAGGGCGCCGACAAATCGGCAGAGAGCGATACAAAAAGCCCGTTACAACAGCGAGACTTCAGCGCGGAATTGGAGCTTGCTCAGACATTGAGAGTACGCGCAGCTCGAAACGCGCTAAAGCAGCAGGCGCAGGCTGCCAAGAGGCTTGAAAAAGAGCAACGTAAGCGTGAAAAGGAGTCCAACCGTCGCAAGGGAACGAGCAGACCTCCAACCATCGCCAGCATCACACAGAGCGCCAGTAGTCAGGATAAGCCTGAGCCTTCACCGCTTGAGGGCGATGACGATGATGATGATGACGATGATGATGATGATGACGATGATGATGAAGATGAAGATGATAATGATGATGGGATCGATGACTCGGATCTCGACGATGATGACCCCCACGCCGAAGCCTTACTTCTCTCAAAGGTTGCCGAAAGCAAGATCCTCGAGCCAACTCCAAATATTCTTGAGGGGCCTGCCGCTGCGGATATGCTTGCCGAAGCCCAGGCCGAGGAGACAGATCCTGCGCGACTTGAACCTGTCATGATCGTTGCCCTCGCTGCAGGACCATTCCACTCTGCCGCGGTTTCTGCTAACGGAGAGGTGTACACCTGGGGTTGGGGTCGCTATGGGCAGCTTGGCCTTGGTCCTTCGTTCCATCCTTTGGGACATCAGCGAACCGCTGAGCAACAGATTCAGCTTGTTGCAACTAACCCTAATCCTACCGGCGTTGTGCCTCCACCCGGAGCGACTTCACCAACCCCTCAATCTACAATTCAGCCTCAAACCAATATCCATTCCCCAACGACCCCAGTCTCTCCCCCCGCACCGTCGACACCTCAGCATCCGTCGCACCCACATTCGCCCGCCGGGTCACCCGCCACTGCAGTCTCGGCGGCCATGAGCAGCTCCCCTACTCCCTATGTGAACCCTGCGCTCGCCGAGACCTGTGCCACGATGGCGACTGGCTCGATCCATGATCCGTCTGAAATCAATCGCATCCTTCCATTTTCGCAAGCTGCAGACTGCTCCCTCTACCCTCAGATCGTTACAGCGCTTTTGGGCCTAGATGCTGTCACAGTGGCCTGCGGTGGAACCTATACGGTTGCTTTTACCGATCGCGTAACAGACCCGTTGACACAGCTCGAAGGCAAGCGTCGTCGATTGGCGTTTGACCTGGACCCTTCGGTACATGCACAACTCGTGAGGTCGGAAGAGGCAGAATTACCGCCCTATCATCTTCGACCGTCTACTTGCGCAGAAGGGTGTGCTTCCAAGGTCGGCACGGATGTGCCATTACTTACCGCAAGCTCGGAAAAGGGTAACTTAGATGAAACGTCCAGTACGAGCGCCCTATCATCTTCAGTTGTCAAAATCGCTAATACTCCAATTGTAGTCGTCGACAATGTTGAAGATATCCCGGCTTCTGCAGGTGGAAGAAAGCGTAGTTCAGCAATGTCCATTGCTACCAAGGTCCCACAGCAAGACACGTCCATCCCACCCTTGGCGAACTCGCCCGACGCAAAATCGTCTGTCGCACAGCAGATTGCCGCACAACTTCCACGCTCACTTGCAAAGTTGTCACTGCGTGTCAGCCCTTCCGCAGCGCGAGGAGCTTTAGCTTCACTTGTTGCGGCTGCACTTGTGCAGTCTTCTCCTGCGGCAACAACCCAGCTTAACGAACGATTACAACAGCCTGGTCCTGCGGCAGCTGCTGCTGCAACTGCCTCTATGACCGAGGCGGTTGAAATCACGAAGGGCTTTACTTCGCAACAGCCAGATATGCCACCACTTCCTCTCCTCACGAATCAATTGCTTGCCTACCGCTTCTCGCAAACTGAGCTCGCAGGTGAGAAGGGGGGAAGTGCCGCAAAGCGATCAAGACGCAGGTCTTCGCGAAAGATCATTAAGAGCTCACCCCTTCCACACAACATATCACTCGGAATCATCAAGGAACAAGCGAATGACCCCAAACTACAAGCAACATCTCTAAGTTCAACGGGTTATCCCGAACAGCAGGCCAAATATCTTTTGGAGTTGTCAACCGTTCCCAACCCTAAGCCATCGCAACTAGCAGGAGGTCCACAAACGATTTATTTCGATACCAGGTCCCGTGCGCCTCTTGCACGAGTTGTTGCGTTGAAATCATCCTTGCCTCTAGGCTGTCCCATTCAAGTTGCTTCAGTATCTACAGAGACGTCGGGTTCAGTCTCGTCTGTTACGAGCGCGAAACTTCATTACACTTGCCCTCATCCAGGGGGACGCAAATCCCTTTTGCTTGCGGTTAATGGATCCAAGTCGCATCGCTTGAGCAGCGGGCTGGAGACCAGTGCAACGGGTGCAATGGGAGCGGCCACAGCCGCAGCCGATGCAGTTACGGCTGCAGCGTTAGGTATTCCGAATGTAACCCCATCGGGCGCGGGTAACTCCGGCCAGCTTGCTTTGGGTGGACTTGCCTCCTTACCAGCTGACCAAGTACGAGAGCTACACATGATGAATGCGCGTTATCGCGCCAAACTTCTCCGAGATGCCCGAGAGCGCGCTTCCCTCAAGAAGCACGATCTCGAGCAGCTGCGATCCAACGAAATCGAACGCCGAGATAGAGAACGTAAGGAGGCTGAACGCGAGCTGCGCTTGCACGATATTGAGCGAATCTGGCAGACCGCCATCCTGCCCAAGTGGCCCGTGGACGGTAGCCCAGTACCAGTCGCGCTGTTGTCGAAGGCCTCTCAACTCGCTCTCAGTTTAGGTGTTCCACCTCGTCTTCGAGGTATTGTGTGGCCACTGGCTATTGGCAATCGTTTGAGGATCACTCCCGAGGTGTTCTCCACGATTTCAAGCCGTGCTGCAAGTGAGCGTGAGCGCTACGCAGAAATCAAGGAAGCACTTGACTCACAGCCTGGCCTGGTTGAGTCAGCGACGTTCTATTATCACCATGGTCTGCCAGGAGAGCAAACCCAAGACAGCACTAATAGTAACAACATTGTGCAAAGGTTGCTGCAGGATCAAGGCAAGTCAGCCGATGAAGCCAAATCACTGGTAGGTCTGACGAGTGGGATCTCTCTTAACGCACCACTGGTCGAAGCGGGCGATGTGGCTCTTGACAGCGCTGGTGCAGACAAACCAAGGCTGTCCTGGTCAGCGCCTCGACGCGAGTTTGACAAGTCAGCGACATTCCGTGATGTGGACGTGGATCTTAACCGAACGTTCCCACACCTGGCTTTCTTCCAGGACGGCTGCCCTATGAAGTTGCAGATGCGTGCTATACTCGATGCTTACTGTTTCTTTAGGCCTGATATCGGCTATGTTCAGGGTATGTCGTATCTTGCAGGTAAGCTGCTCCTGTACATGAGCGAATACGAGGCCTTCGTGTGTCTAGCGAACATGATGGAGACAAGTTACTTCCGTTCCATGTTTCTGATGGATGAGCTTTCGGACGCGCGGTTTCAATTCTTCTGTGACTACTTTAAGGAGAACCTACCGGATCTCTACAATCACTTTGAGAACGTGGAGATCTTGGCGTATGGCAAGTCCTTATATTTTGTTGAATGGGGTATGACTCTTTTCTGCAAGCGTCTTGAACTCGACGTGGTTGGCCGTATCTGGGACTGCTACTTTATGCTTGGAGAGCAGGTTGTCTATCGAGCCGCGGTCGCCATGCTTGCTATTCTGAAGCCGCAACTTATGGGTGAGCCGTTTGAGAACTGCCATAAGATTCTCACAAAGCAGTCCTATGAGATTCCAGAGGACAAGCTCATGAATGTCATGGCAACTATCAAGTGGAAGCCAGCTCATGATCGTCGGCTTCAAGAGCTGCTCACTCAGGCTAAACAATTTGATTAATCACTAGACTAACGATTGTAATAAATCAGCTCGTCTGCAACCATTCATAGTAATTGTGTAGAAAAAATGCGCATCCCTGCCATCCAAAGCTAGCTGAAGCCATGGCTCACCCTCATCCTCTCACACTTGGATTGTAAAAATCCTTGGCCTTGGGTTCAAAAGTTAAAAATTTCCCACACTTTTCTATAGTGAATACCACGCGATGGGGCGTGAGCCTCGCTAAGCAACGGCATTACTCTGACGTGTTATTACACTTGCCATTATTTCAACTCGTGTCCGCGCTACAGAAGCTTGTGTTTTTGTTGCTTTTTGCATTTTTCTATTCGATCGCCCAGAGTGTCCGAACACGTGTACCGTTTAGGCGGATTCCCGTGTATTGTGATGTTACCCAGTGCAGGTCTTGTATTAACTCGGTGTAACGCATTATCTCTCTGTGAATTCTAGACTTGGGCTTCTGAGCATCACCATCCAGGTCCCAAGACCTTGACCAACAACTCATTGATTCAGGACCTGAGCTGCGCGCGAATTGACGATGGGCTGTGCGTCGTCAGCGGATCGCGCCAACGCGCCTGCGTCCGGGTCTCCTGCACTTCAGGGCTCTCGAAGTGCTGACCGAATGGGTACTAAATCACTCCTCCCCAAACTCTTTGGCAACGGTGGCTCACAACAAGGAAGTATCACTGAGAGAGACGAGGAACTGAACGAGCTTCATGACGAGTACAATCGCTCGCAGTACCGGATGCTTTTCCAACTCTTTGGTATTGCTGTGGACTTGTACGACTCTTTGGGTAGTAGGCGTGACTCATTCGCTGGCCGGACGTCGATGCTGGTCAAGCAACATTCCGAAAGAACAGAGGGTGCAGTCATTCCTGGATTCCATGGCGATGTTTCCATGCCGTTGCTAAATCCTAAGATCTACGAAAGCGTAACGGCGTCGTTTTCACCAGTCTATAAGGACCCCGTTCCGTTCAGTGAGTTTGATATCTTTGCGACCGATCGCTACCCAAGCGGACCCAACCCGTACACATCCGGCCTACTCAAGCCGAGTAAGCGAACCGCGCTTGATGTACTTGCTGACAGTAAGCGAGACTTCGTTCCAACGAACTCTCTTATTGGCGAGATTAAAAGCCGTCAGAAGCAGTACGAACGAGAGGGATGGAGCAAGACTAAGCCTATCATCGATGTAACGCCCGATACGGTCTTACACGGTTGTGAACGTGGACCAAACTCACATCTTACACCCTGGTACACACGCAGTGGTGTAATGCGCCTTCGTGAAGCCTTGGAAAACCGGGATCGCGCTGTAATGAGTGCAACGGGTCGGACTGAGATCCAGGAGGAATATGCGTACGTGCACCTGCGGTGCGTGAATCTTCGTAAGCACCGATTTGCAGGTCGATTCATGCCATTTGCCACTATTCTTCGCAGCCGCTCCGTGAGAGAGGGTCAAGAGCCTGTTTGGGATGTGATTGCATCAACAAGCATAGCTCCAGCTACGCTGGGTGATCCGCAAGCAATCGAGATGCGTAAGCACGACCTGTTCCGCTTCATCAAGAGACGCTACGCTTTCAATCGTGCTGAAATCGAGCAAGAGGTTTCAGACGAGTTTCTGCAGCAGTCGCCATCGTTTAGTCCAATCATTCTGCCCAGGAAGTATGTTGTGGAAGGTGAACCAGGGACGCGGTTTAGGATTTTGATCCAGCATCAAGGGTCCTTGTCGACGCGTGTGGTGGCGGTAGCAGAAGTCGATCTGGCGCAGCTACGCGCGCTCGCCATGCGTCAACGGCCCCAAGCCATCCGCCAGCATCACCTGGAACATTTCCTTCTTAATCTCGTGCCCCTAGACATTCAACTTGGCCCTAACGGTGAAATCCAGTCAGGTTTGCCCAACACCAATGCACCAGTTGATGCGAACGATTTCCAAAGGCAAGGTGGCGGAGGTACTAGCCAAGCTCTGCCCAACCTCGAAGATCCAGCTGTATCACCCTCGCTTGCACTCGCTGCTGTGATCACTCGCTGCATTGCCGACTATAACTTCCAGCAATCATTTGATTCATCGAGCGTCTCTACGTCGCAATCTAAGCTTTTCCTCGCAATCCGTCAACCGCTTCTTGAGACTACAGCGGCTGCCCTGATAACGCCGCTTTATCGCCCAGTTCCGAATCTTCTGCGCTTGGGTGTGGTGAGGCTGCAAATCATGACGTCCAAAGTGATCCTCTCTCTCACCAATAGCGGAACGAAAAATAAGATCTCGCGCGCGTATCTTCGCTTCTCCACATTTAAGAAACGTATCCGCACACGTCGTGAACTGGCCGACTATCCTTCGGTCTATTCAAGTGCCGCCGGTGCTGCAGTTGCGGCGAATGATCTCGAGCAGGTCAAACAACAACTCGTAGAGGATAGGAAGAGCGGGAATGAGAATGGCGAACATGACTACGGTGTTGGTCTCGATGCTCTACCTCATGAGAAATCAGGATTTATCATCGACGCAATGAAAACCAAGCATCCAAGTTCGAAGTTTGTGGCCAATCCGTTCTTGAGCCCCAGCGGAGCCATGCTCTCGGCAGCGCATCCAGATATCTCCGGCCATTCGCGAGCCCTGGCGGGTATGAATCTCGGTGCGCTGGGTAACACGATTAGCGAGTCGCTGCTGGAGCAGATGCTGACCATTCGAGCAACAAATGCAGTGGCTGCTGCCGCAGAGACTGCACAAAGTATGAGTGGAACCTTCCGTACACTCCGCCAAATCCAATCGGCACTCGAGAAAGATGCGCTGGCGGATGCTGGAAAGAACAGCAGTGCTTTGGAGCAGCAAAGGCTGCGAAGAAAGCAAATCGCAGATAATTTGCAGGCAAATGCGATCTCTACTGTATCTAGCTCCGGAGCAAGCGCGATAGGCCTTCTTCCCTCGTACGTAACCGAACGTGCAGCAGAGCAAGCAGCACTTGAAGCCAAATTGCTTGAGAATCCCGATCCCACCTTAGGGCACGCCAAACCTCGATATAAGTTCCAGGTAGGAGCAGTCGCCGGCAAGCTGTGGGCATACTTCACAGGCCAGAAGGAGGCTGCGGTTGAACTGCTTCATCAACAGCCAAACCTGCCAGGTTCTCGAGTTTCAACCAATCAGGCTAATGAGATACGTTCCAAGTCTAAGAGCATTAGACGACAGATGCGGCGTGCTAGTCGAGACTTTGGAGCAAGCACAGGTGCTGCGCTCGCTGCTACGGCCGGAATTGTCGCCGATGCAGACGTCCAAGCGCTCGTCCGCGCAGCGCTTACCTCCATCCAAAAAGACACTCCCACGACGAGTCGTTCTACCAGTTTGCGGGTGAGTCAGGATGGAGGTAACAGCGACTCTGATGAAATTGACGAGATCCTGGAGCGAGACAATGACGTGACATCCGATTCTGAGGAGCTGGATGATGACTCTGATTCGGTGGCCAGCGATGTTAGCGATGTCTCGTTCTCATCGCTCGAGAGTATTCCAGATGATAGTCTCCGCAAGGCTCCTACAACCTGGGGACTTCCCACGAATGTCGAAGGGTCGAATCCGCAAGCAAAGAACACAACTCTCTCGGTGCCTACGAGTTCGCTCACTCAGCATTCTGAGCCGGCTGATGGAGATACTGACGATGCTGATGCTGACGTGGAATCAACCTTTGTTAGTGGACCCCGAGCACCAGCAGTTTCGAAACGATCGTACGGTTTGAACGACAGCGATGTCTTAGCAAATTCAATGAGTGACACTGAGGAAATTTCGATGGGTAGGAGTGATAACGTTGGCAGAGCCGGTGAATTACTCCAGAAGTTCCGAGAAACCAAGGGTGTAAGAAAGGATAGCGAAAAGCCTCAAGGTGCATCAGGAACGACAGAAGTCGAAACGTCGCAACCTCTTGCCTCGAAGCTCCACCCTCCTGCGAGCCTACCTCCTGTGAACTTGCGCCTATGCGACGACTCTGACTTCGAACCATCCGTTTCCCGTGCGGACCCCGAAGCCTCTCCTGTGCCCAAAGTAACGAGACAATTTGCGCCACCGAGTTTAACGCCACGCCGAAGTAATGCAGACCAAGACTCGCATCGCCGCGGCCTTGCTGACTCTACTCAGGGTGACTATTCAGATGGTGAGGCCCGTCAGCGCTTAGGAACAAGTGTATCTGATGTGCATCCAGTTCAAGTTCACGGGAAGGTCGCATCTATCCTTGGTCTCACCCCTATGCCGGAGCAATCTGCGCTGCAAGCGGACCAACAAGTTATGACACAACTGCCTGCGGAAAACGTTGTCGAAGAGGCTCCAGCGTACGATGAGTACGAGGTTGTCACCGTGCATGTCACGGAGTCGATTCAATCTCTTGGGGCTCTCAGCTGGGTTGTGACCGCCCCTGTACTGGCGTTGACCGGGGGCTTGGGTGATTTTGATCAACAGTTAATGATTACTGTCATCGACGTCACGGATGAGCCCCGAGAATGCGCGTTCACAATAACCACATTACGTCAGCTTCTGTTGCAAGGCACCTTCGAATGGAACCTCTTCTCGACTGCTGACGTCAGAAATTTCCCCATTTCGACACCTTTGCCGCTTCGTGACCCAAGTCAAATGCCTCAGCGCAAATTGCAGCGCGGAGATGCGGCGAACCTGCCCCCGGACCTTGTGTCCGCTTTACTCAATGGTACTGTCCCGTTAGAGACCTTTACTACGCGTACTGCATTAGAACCAGGCACCCTGCGCACAGTTGGAACTGATCCGTTGAAGACTCCTTCGATTTTGCCTGGAGGCAATACGCCCAACCATGTCATGACTCCAGGCGTGACGCCAAGTGTTGCAAGCAGTCGATATGGGAGTGGTTTCATGGGAATGTTCTCTGGCCCTACTCCGACAGCTTTCTCAATCGCTTCGGGTAAAGGCATGAGTCTCGGAGCCGGGCCTGGCAGAAGAGCAAGTCTGGCTAAGTTGCGTCGCATGTCCCAGACTATGTGCAGTGGCTGGGAACAAAGCCTTGTTACTGAACGCTATCGGATTTACGAAGGTGTTGCTACATACGAGCCCAGACTCGTGCAGGTGGGCACACTCCAAATCCGCTCCGCCCAGATTTACAACTTCATTGCAGACGCCGAGGACGCGGCGCTCCGAGACCTTGTTCATGACTTGGGCTCGATTGAGGAGATGAAGAAAAGAGTCCAGCTATACACTCATTATAACGATATTTTCGCAGAGCCCGCACAACCGACTGCCCATGGGAAGCTCGCCATTTCCTCAACCAGCCAATTGCTTGATCATCCCCTTGGCTCCTCTACCCTTGTCACTTCAAGCCTAGCCTCGCATCGCAGACAACAGCACATTGCCGAAACGTCTCTCGCCAGAGCGTATGTTGCTCGACTTTGCTTACCTGATTACGTCAACGGAGAGTTTAAGCCCGTCCTCGGTGGCATAGTGAACATTACATCTGACTCGCTGGACGCACCACAGCTTCTTTCACCAGACTTACGAGAAACGTCGCTTACACCGAAGGTGGTATCGTCTCCCGAAGTGTCACAGCTACACAAAGAAGTGGGTACGCCACCGTTGCATCCTATCTCTTCGACCCACTTCACCCTGGCGCGCAGTGCCGTGCCTCTTGGTCATGGGCGTTCACTAGTCCCCCACAATGATGCGCAATTCCCAAACACTCTCTATTCTGCAAAGACTTCGTATGCGAGCGCCCAAGCTGATCTCTCTCGGATTCAGCATCCGGTCCCAGCTCTCACCCATGTTCCTTCACGTAGTGAACGGCTTCAGGCAGATCTCGCAGATAGTGCGTCACATGTGATGCTGAGTCCTGCGACGCAACGTAGATTCCTTGCGCGAGCTCGTCCAGCCGATCCAAGCAACGTTAAACTCGACTTTGGAGCGGCCAGTGCTGCCGATGAGCAGACGCTGGAAGAAGACGGCAGTCCAGTGAACCACCTCGAGAAGCTTCAAGAAACATTTGCAAGTTGGATGATTGGAAAACGGTATGAACAATACCTGTGCTTCAATTTCATGGCTGTGGGTGTGCAGCCAGGACGAGTTTACGAGATGGAAATCTATGTCATGCGCCGTGGGCAATATGAGCTCTTCAAGGTTAGCCCTCATGTCGTTCCAATTCGTAATGGTGGCATTTATGCAGCACACTTCGATCCAATTGTTCTTAAAGGTCTCTATGCAATTGAGAGTCCCAGGATTTCTCCCGTACGTGCACCGCCTTCCATTTTCGTGGACCCAGTCACGCAACGTGTCGTCAGACGTTTTTCGAGCACGTCAGGTGCTGCAGCTGCGAGCAAGTTGCAGTATGGGGGTTTGGATCCGGCTATTGATCAACTCCTGAATGAGATCCAAGGCTATGATGATGACATCGATGACGCAGATGGTAGCAACTCACTTCAGAGCTGCCAAGCGTTGGCAGCACATGTGTCACGTGATAAGCGGTTCTTATTTTACAATCGATTGCTTATTTCTGTCGCAATGCCCGTGTGGAACCCCCATATGTCACCAGAGCAGCGGCAGATTGAGGCTGAGAAGCATGCCAAGCGCATCGAGAAGCTTCGTCGTGAACGTGACAAGGCGTTGGGCTTAGGTTCTGGCAACTTGCACAAGACCAACTCGGCACTGAATGAGGCTGTTCTCTCTGCCTTACCTGGTTCTAAAACGATATGTGGCCCGGGGTACACCGGCCTGAACGATCGAGACGAAAGTTGGGAGGTTCAGACGGTCCGCGCTCCATTGGCCATTTTTAATGTTGAGGAGGAGCAATCAGGATCTCTCTCAGAGATGAGCATGATTGCCAAGCCTGGTAAGGTCATAGGGTTGGGTGAAAGGCAGGTAAGACTCCGTCCCAACGTGGATCGAATCGGATTTGTTGAGGTGTTCTATGAGGACATGCGCGAGGAAAGCCACACGAAGCGTGACAGCTCTCAGCTTCGGCCGATTGCCCTCCCTCTATTGGTTCACAAGCCTGACAATAGTGGTAATGCAGGCGTTGCTGATGACGAGAAGCAAGTCAGCGCCAGCAGTGACCAGGACCGTCCCAAGTCTCACGAGGTTTCATCCGTCTCGCTGGAGCTCCAGCATCTCACCCTCGCCCCATATGATCTCATCCGCTCAGAACGCATCTTGGAGGCCCAAATTAAGGCTGCCAGACGCGAGTACAAACGTCTGCAGCAGGAAGAGAAATTGGACAAGAAACGTGAAGAGAAACGACGCCAACATGCCAATCAGCTTGCCGAGTTTAATGAGTTCCAGAAGCATACTGCAATGACAACGCCTCTACCAGGACTGCCATAGGTAGAAAGGATAACTATACGTGTTATTCAAGCGGCAGTGAGCTCATAATATGGTCTTACAGCGCCTGTCGCCCATGCTGCGACGCCCGTATAACTTTGTGTCACGTGGTCGCCATGTCGTTTTTTTGAGTCATTTCGATAAATCCTAGAATCAGTAACTCGTGCTCAGCGCTTCAAATGTGCCAGCTTAGTTGTAGTTGCAATAAAGAGGCTAGTGATGAGTTACATTACATCATATATGCGCTGGATAACCCGTACATGCACCAGTCTTGGCCTATTTACCCCCCAAAATCCACAGCCAATCCCATCGACCCATCCAGACCCGGCTTTCGAGCCTTACACTTAAGGCGACTTTTGCTTTTTTTTGGCAATCACATTTCTTAATCTTTTACCCCATACGTGGTCGTGTATTTGCGTAACACACCGCTCTATTCACTTTGTGAGATCTGGTTGTTATACATGCACCTTGTGAAACCCATCTCACAATGTCCGAACGCGAGATAAACGACGCAAGCTATTTGCTCCTGCAGGAGGACCCCGAGACCACCTCTACGCACGATGCAAATGGTGCCTTTGACGATCCACATTACTCCAAAACCCACAAAGACCTATCAGACGCCCTACCAGATGCTGATGCAGGCCGTATGCGCTACGATGGCGCCACGGTTCACTCGCTGGTTAGCGCGGAAAGCGTTCAGGCCCAGTTCCGAGACCTAAAGAGGTTCCAGATGTCCTCATGCTGCTCATGGAGGTGGGCGACCATGGACTGGTTGCCGCATCGATTTGTGTACTTCATAACTACACGACGTTGTCTGCGTGGTCATGGCGAGCTGAGTAGTCACACGCCCACAATTCGCCGCGCATACTTCCAGGAAGAGTTCCTCGAAGGATTTCTCTCGATGCTCTCGACGATGTTCTCCCTTGGCATCACGATGCTCATTATTGCGCAGTTCACCGAAGCAGAGTCATTCGATGATGTAATTGACATCTTGCGTGTCGGTGATCAATATGCCCTTACATCAACTCTCTACCGTGCCTCCAACTCCGTCCGCTTCCGCACGTTCCTTTACAGCTTGATTTCCGTTCCATTTGTTTGGGGATTCATTAAAGGCATTGTTGCATACTACTCGGTTTCCGATGCAGAAAGGCACAATCGCTCAATTGCAGAGTCCGTTACGGCACTCGAGCATGAAATCAACCTGCAGCGCAAACTCGACTTAAAAGGTCATATCTGGTACAACGGATTCCGGTGGTTCCTGCCCCTCCAGTCGTTGGACAGGCATTTGCAAACAATATCACGCGCTTTGCGTTGGGATGGGCGAATTGATTATTTGGGGCGACAGAAAGCGCATAACGCGCTTGTGACTTTGAACGAAGTGAGTACAGGGTTCACGCGAAAAGAGGTGGGTGTCACTCTGTCACGCATACTCAACTCACTCAATGCATACGGCTTCCTGATCTTTCCAAGAATAAGATTGGATTGCAATTTCCGGCATGCTCCGATTGTGTTATACGGCTTGCCGATGGCCTACGCCGTTTGCGGAATATGAAAGACCTTGATCTAGCTTTCAACTTTTTAGGTTTTTATGGTCAGCCCGATCATGAAGGACTGCAAGAACTCGGACGTGCTATCGGTGAGCTTCGCCAACTGAGAACATTAGATCTATCTCACAACTACATCGGTGTTGCATCAACAAACAAGGAACCCATGGGCCTGTATCGCATAATGCAGGGAATTTCGTTCTTAGAGCATCTTTATTTCCTCGGTTTGGCCTCCAACTCCATCAAAGAGTGGCCACTACGTAACCCGAATGGCGGTACATCGCACTACATATTCTCTCGTTTGCAAGGACTTGACACACTGGATCTGAACGACAATGATTTGACCTTATATATCTTGCCTATTCTAGATGACGTCAGTCGCTTGCAATCTCTAAGAAGTCTGAATATCCGAGGAAGGGGTGTGATTCCGGATCCGACACAGGTTGTAGGACTGGATTATACTGCGATCAAACCCACTAAGATCCGTGGACTCGAGTACATCGATATTTCGTCTCATGGATTTGGATACATGCCATGGCAGGCGGTGCAATGGATTGGTTCATGGCTTAGTACACAAGATACTGCCAGGACCCTCAATGTCTCGCGAAATGCGCTCTGTCACAACATGACAGCAGGCGCGTCATTTACTGAGTTGATAGGTAATCTTGTAGAATTGCGCACTTTGGACTTTGCGAGCAACGCTCTCGCGACCCAGGACGAAGGAGACTCGAAGGTAGTCTTTGCATTCGCCAGCTCTCTGGCACGCCTCCGCTCGCTTCTTGATCTGGATATAAGCTACAATGATATCGCCACCCGTGCTCGATATCCGTCCGCATCCTTAGCGGAGCTTGAGCTCGCCATTAGGGGTATGAGTTCATTATATACCGTCGTGCTTTATCCACCGGCGAGCGAGTCTTCTACACCGGATTCCAAGTTTTGGGAGCAAATGGAGCGTGTTGTGCGAGAGCTTCCGAGATCGCCAGCAATCAATCCAGTTTATATCGGTGACACAACTGCCATCGACCGCTACTTGAATCGTTTCTTTTCGTTCCAAACCCACTTCGATTTGAGCGGGATGCTCAAGATGATTTCAGGCCGTCCGGATGCACCGGTGCTTGTGGCGTACCTGTTCGAGGAACTAGCAACCTTCGAAGAACTAAATAGCTTAGATTTATCAAACAACGCCATTGTTGGCGTGATGACAACATGAATCCTTCACCCGAGCTATTGCTGATGGACTCAAAAAACTGCCGAAGCTGGAGAATTTGGACCTATCGTACAACGCTGATCCATCGTTGCCCACAAGAGATGCTGATTTCCTGGCATTAGATGATGCGCTTGCAAATCTGCCTAACCTGAAAGCTCTGAACTTAGCTTTTAACCAGCTGGGCGCAACCTCAAGCGCTAGTCTTGACCAGTTGATGGGTTCGATCGGGAATCTGAAGTCTTTGTTGCTATTAAATATTTCACATAACGCCCTAGGCGATAATGGGGCATCCTCCGCCACTCAAGCCTTGGGCGAAGCGCTCCAGAATCTGCAACACTTGCAATTTTTAGATCTATCCTACAATCAGCTTGGCGCTCCAAGCGTGGAGAATCTCTCTTACCCAGGTACCACAGCGGTTCTTCAGGGCATCAGCAAGCTAGGTCGACTAGAATACATTAGCTTGCAAGGCAACTCTTTGGGCTCTGCAGGGAGTGCAGATTTGGCCCGAACATTAGGAGACATGCTTCGCCGCTTACCGAGCGTCCTTCATCTAGATATATCCGACAATGGTCTCGGTAAAGGAAGCTTGGAAGAAGAGACGGCGATCGTAGATGGTTTGGTGTATGGCAAGCCAAACCTTTGTTCGTTGCGGATCCAAGGTAATCGTTTCGGTTCGCACAGCCCCTTAGCACCACGGAAAATTATTGATTTTCTCACAAGAGTCACTGAATTCCAAATTGGCGATATGCCAGTAAGCTGGTCTTCGAGTGTTACGCAAATGAACGCGATTATCGCGAAATCTTTGCGCGAACGATGCGAGAACACGATGTGTTATGGCAAACATTTCAAGGGTTTTGTAAAACGCAGATGTGTGGTCCACTCACCGGTCACGCCTGGTGCAGTCATATCGCTGGAATCAACACAAGCGGAGCAGACTGTTGAGATATATCCAACGTTCTTCTCTCAGCCAACAACTCCCGCATGGAATCTGGATGGCGAGGATAAACTCTAACAACAACGTCAATTTGAAAGCACACGTTAGTACTTCGTTAGAATCCCATTGGCACTCCTGTACTTTGTCTTTTGGCCAATTTCGGCTACCCGTGTTCAACGATTTACTCCTAAGCATTTGTAAGGCAGCTCACACTCCACTCGAGCGCGCTGTATGGATGCTGTCCTGGCTTAATATAGCACTAAGTACGCTTCGGTGGTGGACTGCGACTTACTCTTGGCTAATAAACATTTTCCCCATCAGTTATCAGTTGAATAGGTTAGTTCGGCTGGCTTCCAGATTAGCCTATAACGAACGAACTAGACTAAGCGAACGTTTACCAGTTTATTGCATGCGTGCTATGAGAAATGAGACACTCTACTCATCGGATTGTGGGGTCTGATTCAAGGACTGGAGCAAGTCACGATTGCTGGAGTATGCGCTTACCACGGCCTCCAACGAATCAACGAGGCCGGTATCCAAGTCAGAACTGTCGGTGATCGCAGTTTGCCAGCGCGCCCGCACTCGCTCCGTGGGTTGCGTTACCGACCCCCGGAGGGTGGTGGAGGACGCCGCGTTCTCGTTTGTATGGAGCTGGGGCGCGTGCCGCGTTGCCGGTTGGATAGATTGAGGATACATACGCATGCCATGGCCAGATCGGATCGGGGTAGTGAGAACGTTCGATGAGTTCTGAATGGCGGGCCTTTCCAGTGGCTGCGGGATATCAAGTAGTGCAGGGTTCGTCTCCACAAGATCTGCGCTAGATGCCGAACGGTCAGGTAAATAGGGCAAACCTTCGGCCTGACGGCGCGCATCCAGTTGCTCGATTTCTAAGCGCGCAAGAAGCTCTTGGATCTCCCGCTTCGGTGCACGCAGAGCCAAAGCTCGAACCAGCTCTTCACGTTCATGGAGCACCGCACGTAGGTTACCCACCGCTTTATACAGTTGCGTACGTTCACTCACCCACGCTAATTGCAACTTACTGATCTCCTCTTTTGCGAGGCTCTCTGCGAGCTCTCGCATGGCGCTCACTTCTTCAACAAAGCTCGCACGTTCACCTTCGCGTGCTGCTTCAGCATCTGCACGGCGACCCTCCTCCTCGGCCAAGCGCTGTCTTAAGAGGGCAAGCTCCGCCTGCTTGGCTTGAATGACTTGGTTCAAAGCGGCCTCGTTGGAGCGAGCCTTTTCTTCTATATCTTTCTGCTCGCGTATTTGCATGCTTAGGCGCTCTTGCAATGCACGACACTCTTCCTCAAGGGTACGGCATCTAGACTCTGAGGCTTCCAGCTGCTCGCGCAACGAACGCTGGAGCGTCTCAGCATTGGCACGCTCCTGCGAAAGGTTAGCTTGTTCGGCGGCGAGCTTTAACCGCAGCCCCGCAGCTTCGATCTCCAGTGCGTGGCACTTCTCGCGAAGATTTGTTTCATTCAATCGAACATCCGCCTCGTTCTCTTCAACCAACCTGAGTCTGGCAGCGCCTCGGTCATTCTCGCGCTGTAGCTCAACTTGTTGTGCCTCCATTTCAGCCAGCTTCCTCTCTAGCGCCTGACAGCGCTGTTCGCTTTGAGTCAGAGACCGCTTTAGTTGGTCGTTTAGCACCGAAAGCTCATTGATACTTGACTCAAACTCTTTCTCACAATCCGTAAAGTGTTGTGAGCGATCCCGAAGGGACTGTTCAAGCTTCGAGACTGTTGTCTCAAGTTGGGTCTTCTCTTTCTCAAGAGTAGTGAGTTGCGACTTGGCATCTCGAAGCAGATTCGTCAAATATTGAATACTGGCATTCAACTCAGCGTTCGATTTCTCGACATCCAGGTTGCGTTCCTGCGCCGCAGCTAGTTTCTTGCGCAGTTCTGTAGTCTCAGACTCCGCTTCTGCTAGGCGAGTTTCGATGGCCGCCCTTTCGGCTCGCAGTTGCCGAATTTCTGCAGCATACGAGCGGAGATCCTGCGTTTCACTCTCTAGCTGTCGGATGGATTGCGAATATTGGGCAATTGTAGCATTGGCCTGCATGCTTTTGGTCTTTTCCTCAATCAATGCCATCTGCAGCGATGCGATCTGATTCTCTAGCTGGCTTATATCCTCTGCTACCTGACCTCGGGCGTTGGAGCGGCTCTGATTCTGCGCAGGAGGTAGTGCTGCAGCCTGTGACGCAGCATCTTCGAATGCCTGGATACGTTGTTCGAGCTGCTTGATTTGCTGGCGAAGCTCGCGATTATGCTCGGCAAACTCGGCTGCCGAGCGTTCCTTCAGCTCGAGGTCTTTTAGGGCCTGTCGCGCGGTCTCATGGTGAGTCGTCTGGTCTGAGCGTAGCTGCTGAAAGATCTGTTGGTAGAACTCCTCTTGTCGCTTGAGCGTGGCTTCAGCAATTGATGTGAGAGTGTCGTGCGGGGGATGGGACGCTTGGGCGATTGAGGCATGGGTGGGGGGTTCGTGCTTGGACGCCGAACTTAACGCGTCTTTCAACCGCAAGATATCATGCTGATTGCGTACGGCTTCTTCGCGTAACCTTACCAGTTCTGCCTCCGCTGCCTCGAGTTTCTTTTGATAGTTGTCTCGCTCCTGTCGGGATTGCTGTAATAATGTCTCAAGCCACTCAAGACGCTCTTCACTTCGGCTTGCTTGTGCGTTCATCGTCGACACTTGGTCTCGCTTTGTTTGAAGCTCGGCGTCGACTGCATCCAGTTTCGCTTTGAGCTCTTCACAGTGCCGTTGGAGAGATTCCAAAGCGCGTTTAAGGTCTTCCTGTTTTGCAGTACTAAGCGATAGTTGCATTTGGGTGTTTTGAAGAACCGTCTCTCGCTCCATGAGTACATTCCGTAGTGAAGAAGCTTCTCCTTCTTTAGCTGAGGCTGTTTGTTGCAACTGAGAGAGCCTCTGTTTAGTATCTTCGTTGTCTTGTCGAAGTGCCTCAACTTCGGCAGCTCGTTGTGCGAGCTGTTGCTCGGCGAGTTGGAGTTTGCGAGTCATGTCTTCCAGCAAGATGTTCATCTGCTCACGCGACTGGCTTAGCTTCTCAGTTAACGTCTGCAGCTGCTCAGCTAAACGCGCGTTCTCGCTTGTCTTCGCCTGCAGAGATTCATTCAGGTTAGCATGTGTCTCGGAACCTTCGATTAATTCGTTCAAAGCATTACCCAAAGTCATATGAATTTGGGAGAGTTGGGCGAGAAGTGAACGAATCTGATGGAGCGACTCGGCGAAGGCGAATACACTCGAATTATCTAGATGCTTCTTCTGAGTCACGGCAGAAAGCGTATCGGAGACTGGCACATCCGCCTGTAAGAAGAGCGCATCCTGAGAGTCTTCTCCTAGGACCGCACCTGAAGTAGCGCCAGTCACCTCTCGGTCGCTATGAGAGCTCATCGTCACAACGAGAGCACTTGCTTTGGAAGCCGCTGTTTCTACCGCAGCCTTAAGAGAGGCCACATGTTCCCCGATCAGGCGATGAGCTCGCGCAATGTTCAATTTTGCTTGATCTGGCTGGTCCGCTAGATCCTGAACATGGAGTCGGCCATCTTTTACGCGGTGTGATTGCGAAAGATCACGCAGTGAGGAAGAAATTTCAAAGTCAGGCCTTCGAACGCCCCCAAGTGACGACGATACAGGTGCTGAAAATAATTCATTTACATTGGTTTCGAGGGCTAGTCGCTTGAGTTGCGCAATACGCGCTGTGGAGCGGGCCAGCTGCGACTGGGATGCCTCCAGCTCGGATTGGAGCGACCTAATTTGTGTCTCATACTCCCTGGGCAACTCCTCAAGTACTGAGGAGAGTCGATGGGAGAGTCTATTACGTTCACTTTGCAACTGTTCGTTTTCCTGGGTGAGAGTTTTCACTCGCTCCATGAGTTGTCTGCACTCTTCCCTAAGTTGCTTTTCCTGCGATTCCAACTCGAGTCTGCGGTTAGTTTCCTGTGCCAAGGCTTGATCCATCGTTGCTTGCGCGGTCGAGGACGAGGTGGCAGCACTCGCTCGCAGTTGCTCAAGAGCGGAATTGAGTTCATCAATTACTTTTCGATGCAATGAGCCATTGCGCTTTCGCGATGACTTCCATGTTGATCGCCTTGTACCAGAATCTTCGATTTCTTCCTCTTCAGAACCCTCGCCGGTCTGGTCAGAAGTGCTTTCATCTCCGGAGGCGTGGGCGGTGTCTTTGCCTCTGCGACTGATACCTTTGGATGATTTCGCCGGCGGGCTAAGTGCTGACATTTGTGATGCAGCAAATAGTAATTCTTGCTCACGTAGAGCCAGTTTGCGCTTCTCTAGCTCAAGTTCAGCTTCCTCGGCTCTGGCCTTGTTTGACGCTTCGATCTCGATGACATCCAACAATGTTACAAGTCTAGACTCTAACGCAGCCGATCGACGACGAACTTCGGAAAGCTCCTCTTCAAGTCGACCACGCGCCTTCTCCACCTCACCAAGCATATGCTTCGCCTCAGCAAGTGCCGTGTGACTCGCTTGAAGTGCTTCGTCTTGCGACTTAGTTTTTTCAATATGGTGGAGCAGCTGTAGCTCCATTTGATGAATCGCATCGTCTCTATCCTTCAGAGCGCGTTCGAGCTCAACAATCTTGGCGTGATACACCTCATTTGCTACCTTCGACTCAGAGGCTTGGGTCTGGGTCAGCTCAAGCGTTTTCTGAATTTGTACCAACTCCTGTTGGGCACCTTCGAGGGCTTTCTTCGAATCACTGAGTTCTTGGTGGTAGGTCAGGTTGAGCTTCGACACCGACTCGAGTTCATCAATGAGCTTGCCTTTTTCAGTCTTTGCTGCCTGCAGCTCAACATGCGAGTCATTTAACTGACGCTTGAGCTCCTCAATCGATGCTCGATATTGGGACTCTTCAGCATGCCACGCGCGAGCTACCTCGGCCCAATCTTTGCGAGCGTCTTCAAGAGTGGCTTGCGCTACGGACAGTTCTTGAAGTGCTTCGGTACAACGAATCTCAGCGGCGACACGCTGGTCTTCTGCCTCCTTTCGGGCTTGGCGAAGCTCCTGCAAGAGCGTCGCATCTGCTGCGCTTTGTTCCCGGGCCTCTACAAGCGCAGTCTCAGCTCGTTGGGCGCGCTCTAATGTTGCCTTTAAGGCTTCATCGCGTCTTCCAGCGTCCTGGAGTAGGTCCGCGATGCGCTGCTGAAGTAAATCAATTTCGGCTTTGCGAGAGGTTTCGTCCTGCTGGAGGTATCGAGTAAGTGCCTCTGCTTGTGTTTTCCAGCCTTGTTCTGCCTCGCGAGCTACCTGCAACTCATCTCGGAGACCTTGAATCGTCGACGTACTCAACGCGAGCTCAGTCGACAGATTGGCCACTGACTCACGCAGCTCGGTCTCAGTTGCCTTTTGAGATTCTAACTCCTCCTTCGTTACTTTCATTTCCCTGTGCAACGAGCTGATTAGATCCTCCGCATCCTTCAGCTGAGAGGAGAGCGTGGCGTTCTCGTTGCGCTGCAGAGTCATGTCGGCTTCATACTTCAGCTTCGCTTCTGCCAAATGTTGCTCCAAAGTGCGAAGTTGCGAGGAAACTGCGCCAGCTGTACTCACCGCCTCGACTCTTGCGGCGATTTCAGACTCCAATTGCGCGCGAAGCTCGATGGCACGTTGCTTCTCAGATTCTACTTGCATTTTCAACTGCATCACCTCTTCACTCGTCTTTAGTGCTTGATCGGCCTCAGCGGTTAGCTTCGCCTGCAGCTCTTGGAGATTGCGACGTTCCTCTGCCAGCTGTTGCGTGCAAGTGTCGCGTTCAGTTCGGGCCTCTGTCAGTTGCGCTCTGATGTCTGCCAGCGTCGATACGTTCTCTTCGTTTGCCTTTACTTGTGACTCTAGGGTCAGCCGCAAATCCTCCGAAAGCTGTTGCTCCTGCTGCAGCCTCACAGTCAGCATCTGCAACTGCTCCTCCAGCGTCCTTCTGGCATCCTCATGGGCTTCGACTAATGATCTACAGGACCGAATTGAGACGAGACCTCGCCATGCCTGGAAAGACTCCTGCAACTGTCGCAGTTGGATTGTACGCCGCAATTTGGCTTGAGCATATCCTAGTGCTCTTTGTAGGTATAATTCTGTCTTTGAAGAACGGTGCGCTACGGATGCTCTCACCCAATTTCTCCACGCCGAGAATGCGCGTCGCAATGGCTCAACTCTACGCGTCTCGAACATGACATGGGCCGCACGGTCCCTCAGCTGATTTCGGGTTTCAATCTCCTTCGACTTCCGAACATATGCTTTCCAGCGGGAAATGAATGCTTCGCGAAGCAGCTTACTTTGGCGGGTGGCCAGGACTCTCTCGAGTGCTCTGAGTCTGATCGTATCACGGCATGTACGTAGAATAGATGCCATATAGAATCCGAACGTATTGCGAACAACCCCGTGTGCGACAGAATACAAACCTGTAGATGACATCGGTGACAAAAGCTTGGCCCGCTGGAGCTGAGTCTCAATTTGGTGCTTCAGCAACCGTGTAGCCAACGAATCATCACCCGGAGTGAGATTCAACTCCTTGACGACGCGGTTGAGGATGGCTAGATTCTCCTCGGACTCAGCTGCTCCCGGGCGTACATTTCGCTCCACTTTATACAAACTCGACACGAGTTTGCCAAGACAGGCGCCTACAGGACCCTTCAGGGCTGGACCCACTGCAGCCAGTTCACCGTGCTCACCCTGAATGAGGGAGGCCATAGCATAAAGTCGCCATCGCAGGAGTGACCGAGAGATCATGCGCTCATTCCTGCGGTTCATCACGTTCTCGAGAACGAAAATGCCACGAATGCGTCGCAACAGATGCTCACTCTCCTTAGTTCTCTTCTCGAGGAACTGACCTCGCCAAGAGTTCCAGCTCCTTGTCAAGAGTTGTAGAGACTTTCGCATCAGGAAGGCGTTTGCCATCAGATTCTGTTGTGTTCGCAGAGCTTTCAAGTTCAAGGCCTCAATGTGCTCCTCTTGGGCAGTGCTGAGAACGAGTGTCTTGTGTTCGAGCTCACGCATCATGTCCTTCCGTTGGCTATCGCGCACAAAACGTTGCCACGTTGCCCAGCCCCGTGAAAGCAGACTGCGCCGAAGGATAGTAGCGAGTCTTCGCACTGCGTTCTCTCTGCGTAGCTTGGCATGGAGGGTCTCGGTTTCTTTGACACAAAAGTCTTGAAGCTTAGCAAGCTTCGAGCGGGCAGTATAAATTCGCCACAAAGCGAACGCAGAGCACAGGGAGCGAACACGACGTTGGGCTATGCGCTCAGCAACATAGCCCTCTCGCAGGAGTGAAAGTCGCTCATTCGATTGAATGATTTGCAAGGCAACCGCGCGACGCTCAGCCTGTCGCCGGCGCCACCCTCTCCAAAGAATAAATGCACATCGTAGGGCCTGGCGCCTCGCCCCAGCGAGAAGGGCTGCGCTTGAACGGTCAACCGCGCGCTGGGCGATTGACGCGGCTCGCTGTGACAAGTCCCTAGCAAGCTGATTCTTCGCGGCTAACGTACGCCACCTTAAGAAATATCGTGCTTGAAGTTGGTGTCGTCGACGCTCGACAAACAGCGCGATTCTCGACAGTTGAATACTCGTCACATGCTCCTGGAGTGACCTCTCCACGATGGAATAGCGTTCCAGTTCCTCAGCGGCCATCGCAATGGCACGCCATTTACGTAACAGCTTAATGGCAAAGGCTTCGAATTTACGCTCTTCTTGCTGCTCCCTTCGCTCAAAGAACGCAACCATCCTCGCAAGCCCTCGATCCACCCGCTCTTCGCGTGCAGTCAGACCTCGGACACGGTCTCGCCACTTTGTAAAAGATTTCTGAAGACTCTGACGGAGTCTTTGTCGAATCCACAGAGCGATTGCCGCCGCCGCGCACGATTTTCTGGATGAAACGGTGGTCACTGCATCTAAGAAAGGGGCAAGCATGGTATTAAGCGCCGCCGCGCCTTGTTGTGACGATAGCTTAGAGTCAATCGATTTAAGTGAGCGTTGCAAAGATGATAGCAGATTGGCGATCTCTGGAATTGCGTCGTTTTCTAGACTCTCGCTAGAGTCAGCAATAACAGCTTCGTCTGAAACAGAGACACTGTCACGACGAAGCTTGCTGGGGCTCAAGAGTAATTTTTGTTTGAGAATAGAGCGCGCGTGTTTCAGACCTGAGCGTACCGTTTCCAAATTATCACGAAGCTCGTTCGTGCGAAGAGCAAGCCATGCTGCGGCGGCTGACGCTGCAGCTTGCGTAGCATTCAGATCCGCTGTCGTCTCCTCATCGCTGGCGCCTGCTAACTGTGTCTCAAGGCTTGAGGCAACTTCTTGAATCACTGCCTGTGCGTCGCTTCTTCGACGGGATTCCTCTCTGAGCCGCTGCTGAGCCTCATCCAGTTTTTTCTCAAGCTCTGAGATCTGACGCGCATAGAGACGCGTTTGCACTCTGGCTAGAGTGGCCCATCGTGCCTCATCGGTTTCATTCGACGTAGATGTTGGTGAATTCAGCTGCATAGGTGACAAGAGTTCAGGCTGCGAAGTCGTCGCAGATGTAGTAGTAAAAGGTATAGCCTCTTCCAATTGTCCACAGGGGTTAGCGATATCGTCTGTAACCCAATGTAGCTGGTGCATGCTCATGTCGCTTGTATCAGCTGACGCGGATGCCCGAATAGGCAACGCGCTTACGTCCGCTTTACGAGCTTCACTATCGGACGTTGCTTTAAATGTATCCGAGATTGGCCCTGAGGAGACCTTGCGAGTGTCACCCCTATTTCCCTCATCAGAACCCTCATCCAAGTCTTGTTTGGAAGCCTTGGAGTTGTTAATCGAAACTGTGTAGCCATCCGTATACTTACGAGTTGGGCGCGGAATAGGTGGAATATCCGAAATTCCCTGAGGATGTTCACTCGTCGGCGGCGAGTGACTACCGACCCAATCGACCGTTGTGGGTTTGACACGACTTGGTACTGGAGCAGTTTGCGTAATCAATGCAAGGCGATTCACTGCGACTGCAGAGCTCAACTTCATAGGAGTGGTTAGTAAGGCCTCTACAAGGGATGGGGCCGGAGGTTGACCCGGCTGAGGAGCAGCATGTGCACTTGTTTGCCATGTGGGAGGGGGCGGATTCAGAATCGATGAGGCAGGAGATACAGAAGACTCGGCTTCACGAGGACTAACCTCACTAGGCTTTGGTACCAAATCCATTTCGTCATTTGCTTTTGCCGGAGGAAGCGGTGGGAGCACCCCGTGTGGTTCATCTAGATCAGCTTTGTTCTCCTGATCAATCTGCTGCCTCCGAACACCGACAAGCAGTTTAGCTAAGGCCTCGTCAATGTCCTTGGGGTTGGAATTCTCGATGAACTGCTCCAATACTCTCTTGGTGGTCTCAAAGGAGATCTCGGGATCGGTCTTCAATAGCATCTGGTCTGTCTCAGAAGTCGCTTGAGGCGCGGTGTTGAGTTGCTTGGCCGGAAGATCTGATGCTTCAAACGACGGTGAGTCTAGACTGGTGAGCGAACTGGATGCTGTACCACTCTGACGTCGCAGTGCAGAAGAGGTAAGCGTAGTCGAAAGCGAACTGCTCTGAAGCTCCACTGCGATTCTTCGAACCGCGTCTGAAACGTCATGTGCGGGCTCTGCGAGAACAGAGGCTGAGAGCGAGTCTCTTCTTACCGACTCGGTTGCATTGCCTAATCGTTTCTCAATGCGTTTGGATTCACGGAAGGCATCGAGTACTTCTTCGTCAACATCATCGTCGTCATTTTCGGTCTTACTGGTAACTGCGGCTGCGGTTGCGGCGACCGTTCCATCGAGAGTTGTTCGCCTCAGCGATGCCCTTCTCTGAGTCGTACCCTCCGAAAAAGTATCGACTGACACACCATCCTGTGTCACCATGCTCGAATGCGTGTTGAGGATGCTCCCAATGGCTGGCGCAGCAACCACAGCATCAGTTGACAAGTCTTGCGTAGCTTGAGAGATAGAATTCACTGCGGGAGCCACCACCGTTGCATCGTTCACGCGCACAGTTTCATGCAGTTGGGTGGGCTGATACGTGGACTTGCGAAAGTGAAGGCGCATTGTTGCGGACGGATCTGCTAATGAGGACGACACGCGCTGCATGACCTGCACAAGCGACTCCTGAATCTGCCGGGCTTCCAAAGCAGGTGTCTCAAAGGTCGTACTGACAACAGTATGCGGCGGTAGCTGTGGCTGCTGTGTGGCCGCAGCAGGGTTGAGGACATGTCCGCTCCATACAATGCGATCCTGACTCTTTGTGACTGGACCAGATTCCAGTTGAGCAGTAACTACTTCGCCTGCAGTATTGGTACTCGAAGTAGTCAAAACGGGTGACGTGGGAGCACCCTGGATGGCAGCGGCCGAGGATGAAGCGGATGGGGCAGTCAGATACCCAGGTAGCAACTGAGCCAGCCGGCTGTTGCTATGGATGTTCTGTTTGTCCATGCTGGGCCGCTCACTCAGGATTTATCTAAGTCGAGTGTAGGGCGCAGCACTGAAATAGATAGGGTCCAGGGTGGTGGTAGTATGCCACTATGGAAGGCTATTGTGATGATCAGACGTTTTCCCGGACTCCACACGTGCACGCGCGCGAGATACGCACACCTTGGAAAAGAGACGTTTCAATTTTAAAAATTGAATTTCGACGAAGAAAAACGGTTGCGAGGATGGTTCGAGGGCTGGTGGGGCGCGGTGGGGAAACGGGACAGAGTGGTATACGGCGGCTAGAGTTCAGGAGGTATGCACACCAGGTCTTGTTGAATGTAATTTTAAAGCTCTTATTTACACAACTCCGCTCCTACTCGAACCTTCTTTTGTAAGCATGAATGGAAGATAGTTCGACAAAACTCACAATACAGTATACTGGCATGCATGGAGTGTGAAGACCGGGAAAATGTTCACCCCAGGAGATAGTAAGTGCTACTCCTCCTTGATCTCTCAAACCCGCTTCAACCAGCCTGAGCTCAGCATCCTCTCCAGCTCCCCTCACTCAGACCCACTCGAGATTGAGATTTAGCCATATCCGGCTAAATTGGAGGCAAGGGTCTGTTGTTGTGAGAATGCATACGTATTCGTTGTGTGGGAATAGAGTGGTTGCAGGGTGTAGCAACACATCAGAGCATGTTATAAAGGGTGTGAGCATGTGTAGTCTGCGCTCAGCTGCGGCAGGTTGATTCGCACTGAGCCAAATCAGACCGTGAGTAGGAATCAGACGAGGAGAACCATCAGCATCCCTTCTCTCCATACACCCTGCTACGGCTACCGGGCGAACTAACAAGTGAACCGACTCACACTGCAAGCATTGTTATTGCTCCTCTCACCTTAGCTATGGGCGCCGCCTTCTCGAAGCTCCTGAGCCTCGTCGGGGGCGTCCAGTTCCTCTGCTTTATGGACTGGGTACGTACTGGTCTCATCTGTTTTGACACAATGCTGGCTTCGTGTTTCCTAGTGAGATCGCTAATTCTATAGTACTTGATATATCACGCATCTTACAATCCATGCATGGCTCATTGGTACATCCTCTTCTTCTGTACTTCCCCCATCGCTTCCGAACTCGGGCAGGAGGCGAAGACCCCCCTACCAGAGCTGAAGGAGAACATATGCCCACGAGGGGTGAATTGGATGGGACAGGAGGATCCCAGTTACGTGGGTCCCCCCTCTCTAAGTGTTCTGGGGAACCACGTGAAGGATGTCTACTTATGGTATATCAAGGCACATGTTCGCTTAGCAGAGCTGCTTGCGCGGCCCTGGCTACGCGTGATCAACACCATCAAAGATGCAGCCTACTATCCCTTCGCCTCGGTCGTATGGCCCGCACTCTACGGTACAGGGCTTTTAATCAAGGATGCAGCGTCTGCAGGCATGACTGTTGCCTCACTGCCAGGTAAGGCACTCGGGCAGGTCTTCCCAGCCTATTCGCGAGTGCCCTCACCCATGGATATATGCACGAGAGTACTGCAAGCTCTGATTGAAGGGCACCGAAAATCTCTTGAGGCATCGACACGAATCAAGCTTTATTTGGGCTCTTGGGGACTCTACTTCAACGAGCTTGGTGGACGTGCATTCGATTTCATCGACGCATCCCTGAAATCCGGCTGGCTTCTACTCTACAAGCCGCTGGCGTGGACCGACAAGCTAGGTTTCGACAAGAAGGCGCGATTGTTTGCGCTATGCTTGGTCGTTATTCCTCTCACAATCAAGCTGATCCAAGCCATATTCCCGGTCAGGTACTACGTCTTGATTCGCTCCCCAGTCGATGGAAAGGTGTATTCCGTCCCTTTGACACTCCCTGCCTCACGGCAGGTCGAGCAGCTAATCAAGAACACGGAAGAAATGGCAAGCAGAAAAGAACCTGTCATCCCTCATGTTTCTGTAGCCAGCGTGGTGTCGTTCCTCCAGAAGGCACGGAACGATCCCTATTTGCGTCGCTTCATTGAAGCCGCACGTTTTGCCCATCGAGAGGGTACGCCCGCGGAGGCTAGGTTTTATCTTGGACGCGGATTCCGAATGCGATGGGAAAGTTTCTTCCTGGCCTGCCTCAATGATGTGCACATGAGCACAGAATCCACCCACTCGCGATTGCGACCTGTGGGTCAGTATACATGGGCTCGAGTAGCCATGTCAGAGTTAAGATCAGCTATGCCGGATCTATCCAAGCACTGCAGCTTTGCTGCAAACTTGTATAATGATGGTATTTATACTCGCCCATGGAAGTCCCTTGAGCATCTCGCACTGGCGCTGCACCCGAATGATTTTGTCTTGAATTCCGAGCATTTCGCCACGGAATTGTCGCAAGGCTTCCATAGCCGCAATGTGCCAAGGTCTCAGCGTCCAGAAGATAGGCTCCCAACCCTCGGTGACCTGCTCTGTGCTGACCCTGTGCTCTTACCAGGGCTCTCGCATGGATCCGCCATCGTGCATCTCTCCAGAGAACCGATTTTGGAAGGTGTCTTAGCTGATATTTTGAGTCAACCTCAAGGTGAGACTGCGGGAGCGCTTGAGGAAGCCAAGACCTTGGAATCTCTCGGGCTGGTATCACCGCGTCTTCCACAGCTTCAACCTAACGGATATCGCGGCCGTATCCTCGCGACTCATCTCGGAGCATCCTGTAGTTTGTCTGGTCCCCACGCCGTAACGAAGCTGGTTTCACGCCAAGATCTCACAGATAATCGATCATCATACTCCCTCTTCCGGTGGGTTGACCGACTCATTGGTGCAGACGGGCCTCGCCTTTATAAGGCTAGCCGATCATCGCAGGCCGTGTTGGATCAGTGCCAAGCTCAGTGGAAACCAGAACCGGTGTCCGATGCCAACAATGGTGATCCTGACTCTGAAGCTCTCGTCGAGCCAAAGCCTTCGAGGTTGCTGCTGACACAGCTGCCTCTTGTTCGGGGCCGGTTTGGTCCTGGACCCATCGAGCTTGCTTCAGACTGGTTCACGAAGACCATCACACCTCTCAAGACTTGGTATAGGTACTATGTTAGCCATCCATTGCATCTTTGGGCGCGTGATAGGTATAGAGATCTGGCAGCCCATTTCATCACGAACTATCCTGATGACCAAAGCGCTAACGGTGCAACGGCTCCTATCGCAAGATCATCTGCGATGTCTCAGACTTCGAACGCCCAGTCCCATCAGACGCTGACGGACATGGAGCCGCAGCTTCATTCGGGGAGCGATCAGCGTGATCCTAGCGCGAATGCAAGTATCCTCAGCAGTGACTGGGAAGATGCGAGCAAGGTGGAAACAAAGTCTCGTGCGTCTGAACTGGAGGCAGAAATCGACACCGAATTCAAGATGCCGGTGCTGGAGAGGCTGCCATCAAGCCAAGAGATGCATCCCCTGAGAACAACAGCTGCTGCGGTAAAAGCAATTGATGACGCAGTTCGTGAGGTTGTTACCGCAAGCGAGGCCTCGCTCAACGACTTGCTTCGATCCAAGCACATTGCTGCGCCCAGGTCCGCATCGGAGGAGGAGGAGGAAAAGCGATCCTCGTCTGTATCAAGCCTCGCGCCAACGGTGGTTGCCGAGGAGTTCCAGTCTTCCGCGGAGAATGAGTCCTCACGCATTGAGATCGTGAGTGTGCGACCAATTGGATCCTCTGCACTTGAGGCATTGTTCGCTGCGAAGCGCCAGCAACTGCTGTCTCAGGGGAACAGTAACGTTCGTACCCTGTACTTCCCGGCTTCCAAATCATTGCTTGACGAGATCGTTGTGAGCGGATTCCCGCGCTCTTCCTCACCTTTGATTAAGGATCTCAGATACGGCAACGGTATCTACTTCTATGAAAAGACCTCTGCGCTCGTCAATGCCCTTCCGGCGGATGTGAACGAGCTTCGGCATGTTATTGTTGCAGAAGTCATTGTCGGAGAGACATGTGATGTAAGTGGTCTCCAGAACATTACCAACGACACTTGTCCACAAATTAAGCCGTCTTCTGACGGAATCACATTCCCTATTGTGTTCTACGATAGCTCCAATGTGCCCTCGTTAGGATTATACGTAATTTTCAACGCGGCCCAGGCGGTTCCGAGGTATGTAATTTTGTTCAAGCTGAGGTAGCTACTGCAGAGTAGCTCTCTTCTCCGCTTGCGAACGAGTGTCTCTGAGTATAATAGATTTGCATCACACTCTGCATACAGTTCAGTACAACTAGCCCCTTCCTCGTAACTCGACTCCATCCGACAGCTTCATGATCTATTCTATGACAAAGTTGAAACAAAGGATTCATTGTCTATGAGGATACTTAAGAGTGGTTTGGATGAACTAACCTCTAAACCAATTCACATTCCATTTCGAATTTCGATTGTAACACCACGGATATCCTTTACAAAGGGCAATCAATTAATTAATCGCATGTGGACTCATTCATGCCCTCACTTGAGTCCATCCGTTCCGTCGATCAACCCGCCTTACCAGCTGTTGAGCTGAAGGGTCGTGTTCAACGGACGGCAATCATCAGGCCTCTTTGGCATGATGTACCAGCAGTGGTCCTGATGTCGTCGTCCATAGCCTAAGCCGCCCGCATCACGGATGATCTCATTTCGCTGGTTCAACTTAGACGGTTTTGAGATCGAGCCAAGCGAATCACAGTGTACGCTGGTCATTGGACCTGGTTCCTTGAAGCCTTTGGCTTGAATAGACAGCTTGCTCCCAGGCATCGCAACATCATTACCCGATGTGTGCGTCGGACTGGCAGACTTAACTTCATTAGCACTGCCTGAATGTGCTTGGGCGCTGATTGACTGCGAAGAGGAGGTTGCGGTTACGCCCGACTGGGGCGACGTCGGGGTGGCAGTTGCGACTCCAGATCGGGTTGTCCTAGAACGAGCATTCCACGAGGATAGATATCTCTTGTAGTCGCGATGTCGAGGACCGTAGCCCAGACCAGCGGCATCCATATTGGGAACGTAATGAGCTCGCCGCTCTGCCAAGAGTGCTGGTAAATCGACTTGAATTGTTTCCGCCAGTTCCCTGACGGTCATCCCCATAGTTTGGGAGAGCTTCTGTGAGATGGCATTTTGACCTGCCTGACTGAGCGACATGGCGGTGCGGTGCAGTCACTACGTGTCACTTGGGTCGTAAATCTCGAGGAAAGTGGGACGACGTTGTTTTGCTTGCCCGTTCTGTCTCAGAAACTGGGTTCGTGTCCGAGCCAAGCACGCAGGTAGGTGGAAGGGTGCTAGAAAGTGTGGCAGTGAGCGAGATTATATAAGCAGTTCGTTGTGAGTGTCTTGGAGAGGGGGATGCCAGGAAGAACCTTAATAATGCTTAGGAGGTACCAGGAGCCTGGCCCATGGCAGAGTGCACGGCTAGAAGACAACTGCAGATCTACGTGGCAAGTGCTTCACTGAGACATCCCTGCGTTGTAGCAATGCGCACGGTGCGCACGCCGAATATCCGCCCCAAAAGCCAGTCCTCGAGACGAGCGTTTCCGTTTCTGCTCTGGCGCTTAAACTCACGTATTTCGTTTGCGCAAGCTGTACGCCGCAACCTTAGACCAACGTATGCAAGGAATGTGTGGACACGCGCCAAGCTTGCTAATCATGTTGGAATCATGTTCTACCCGAATACCCCCGTGAAAACGCTTCAGGAAAACAGTATGAACAAGCGAAGTTACATTTCCAGATCTGGCTCCTCAACTCGCAGCATGCTGCGAGTCGGGACCCAGAAAAAATCTCGCGAGAAAATGAAGGAAAATCCTGAGGAAAACCGGTCGAGTGATTCGAAGTTTTGAGGTTTGTGTGCGTGTCATAGTGTGAGTGCAACGGGAAGCACGCCATATGGTCATGTAGATAATTCAGTTCTGTATGCATTGACATCCTTGCCTTGCCACAGCACTCTGTGTATGGCACCAAAAACTCCCGCATTTGTCCCGCTTCCCGGTCAGAAGCGTTGGAATCTAGATATTTCGCGTCATTTCTTTGCTGCCTACACGACGCGTCCCGCACTGGGTGGCCCGGCGCCCCAATGTACTATCGTTTCTTACCCGCTCACATTGACCATCCCCGTCGCAACCCGCTTCTTACCTCTCTATTATATCCAGGCTGACTCGAGTGTCGTCGCGAGAGTAGGCCAACACGGGATATTCTCACGTATACTCGTGCTTCGTGCGTACTACTCCTCCAGCTAGACAGTCAGCTTGCTAGCCAGCTAGCTTGCCCAGTGTCTGCCACCGCACTCGCATCTATACCTGCACCAGACGAGCCGAGACGCGAGTAGAACCCTGACTTGATTGCCTTCGATCGCCATGACCGATGTATCAACAGATATGAGCGCCTTGCAGCCGATCGAGCAAAACAAAGGTCGCAAGGGCCCGCCGCCCAGACGGGGTCCCCCTCCGCGAAGGCCTTCCTCAAACGTGGATGGGCTCGAAAACCAGGCCTCGCAGGCACAGTCCCAGCCAGAACAACCCCCACAGCAGAGCATCCCAATGCGCTCCTACGGCGGTGTTGTGCTTGTCCTGCCACCCGTGCCTAGTGTGGCCCTGCGCCTAGCTCAGGAGAAGGAGCGACAGGCAGCTGCTGAGGCTGAGGCCGCCGCTGCTGCCGCAGCTGCCGCCCAGCAAGATGCTTATGATGAATTCGGAAATAAGATCGAAGTGGGCACGCAGACGTCCCCTTCGGATCTCAGATCAGGCACTTTCATTGATCTCCCATTTGAGCTGCCACCTGAAGTCATTGAGAAATACTTTACGCCCCAGCCAACGGATCCCCAGCCCGAGCCTGAACCCGAACCAGAGCCTGAACCGGAGCCTGAACCTGTAGACGAGACGGACTTCCCAGAAGGATTCGATGGGTATCTACCAGGTCCACCAATGGTTTTCACACAGTACCCAAGTTCACTCGACGAAGCACTTGAGTTCATTCGACAGCGCCGCAATGAGATCGAATATGCAGCTGCCACCTCGGACGCTGCAATTGGTTCCGAGCACCACCCCCTACCTGAAGCACAGTTCTCAATAGTGCTGGACCGTGCAGAAGATGACCCCTTGGACGCCATCGAAGATGAAGTTCCCGGCCCAGATCCTGTTGTCGTTCGTGCAGAGAAGGCTCGCCTTGCTGCTGAAGAAGAGGCTCGTCGTTTGGCTGAGCTTGCGGCGCTCGAAGAGCAAGCACGGCTTGCGCAGGAGGAAGCTGAACGCCTAGCTCGTGAAGCTGAGGAAGCTGCAAGACTTCCTGAATGGGCAGAGGCCGAACTGCGCAAGGGTGAGGAAGAAGGGGAGGGAGCTGAGTTGCCTGAAGAAGAATACTCTGAGGAGGAACTCGTTATTGAAGAAGACGAGATCTTTGAAGACGAGATCTTACCAGAACCTGAACCTGATCTAACTAAGGCTGTCGAATGGATCCCCGTTGAGCTTGAATCAGATGAGGAAGGTTACGCCACTGTTCGAACGCTCCTGACGCGCACCAAGACCGTAAAGAAGAGCCTTGCGTCCGACGAGAAGCGGGATCACTCCACAACCACTGAGGCAGCTATTGGAGAGGAAGTCCCCGTGCCCGAGCAAGTCGATGAACGGAGCGCAGAAGTCCTCGCACGTGCACGACCTGAGGAGCGTGCAGAGCTCGCTAGATTGGAGTACCTCCGCGAGCAGCGCGCTAAGGAAGCAACGCAAACGTCTGCTATCCCCATTGCCAGATCTCGAAGCGGTAACACCAAGTTGGTTGTATCTTCTATTGACGAACTCAATTCAGATGAAGAAACTGAGACGCAAACCAACGACGAGGCCGAAGAGCGTGATGAGCTCGGTAACCTTGTCCCCAAGAAGACAACACGCAAGGATGTTGAGCAGGTATTGAAGCCAGGTTTGGCCGCAGAATTCAGACGCAAACCAGATGATAGATTGAAGCAAACGGAAGTTGATGATCCTCAAGTGCTTCTGAACTCGCCTAAGAAAAAGAAGCCGTACGAAGATGTCCCCGTGTCTGAGTTCATGAAGGCACGAGAAGAACGCCTAAAGGCACAGTTAGCCATGAAGGGTACAACATATGCCCATATTATCGACGATTCTAATGCCAAGCCGAAAGATGCTGCAGAGGTCTTTTTCGCAAAGCCTGTATCTGACTTTGACTTGGCAGCTGAGCCCCAGTCTCAGCAGCCTGCGGACACCCTCTCCATTGCAAAGCCCAAGCATAAGACTGATGCTTATCACGACCCTATGGTGCAGCATGGTGTCCATGCCGTCGACGATCTGCTCAAAAGCTTCGAGAACCTTGGTGCAAACTACCGAACCCGATATGCTCAGCTTGACAGCTTGGAGGACGATCAAGACATCGATCTGTACGAGTCGGAGTCCGAGGAAGACCTCCCTGAAGACGAGTTCCGTGGCGAGCTTGAGCTTCCCACTAAGGTCTTGCTGGATGACAAGGTTGAGAGGTCACAGACAAGCGTAAGCACTACCGTTGCCACGGAGGTTATCCCTGAGGGAGACGAGAATGCGGACGCAGATGCCGAGACACCGCCAACGGAAGCTGTTGTGCAGGTTGCTATTGAGCCCGTTGTAGCAGACGCAGCCGCTCCAGTATCCGAGGTGAAGGAGTCTGAACCTGCGGCAGACGTCACTCCATCTGTCACTGAGACTGTTATTGAAATTACCGCCGAGGTTAATGTACAGGAGGTCGCAACGGAACCTGCGCAAGAGCCTGTGACTGAATCGGTTGTCAAGCCTGTCTCTGAGCCTGTTGTTGAGCCTGTCGCTGAGCCTGTCGCTGCGCCTGTCGCTGAGCCTGTCGTTGAGCCTGTTGCTGAGCCTGTTGCTGAGCCGGTCGTCGAACCTGTTGCTGAGCCTGTCGCTGAGTCTGTCGCAGAGCCTGTCGCAGCGCCTGTTGTTGAGCCTGTCGCAGCGCCTGTTGTTGAGCCTGTCGCTGAGCCTGTCGCTGAGCCTGTCGCTGAGCCTGTTGTTGAGCCTGTCGCTGAGTCTGTCGCAGAGCCCGCTGTTGAGCCCGCTGCAGTTGCCAAGCCTGCTGTCGAGCCAGCCGCGCAATCTGGCAGTGAGTTGGCTTCGAAGGCTGCTGAACCCACTGCTGTGCCCGCCGCAGAGCCAGCTGTCGTGGCCGTTACGCAGCCTGCTGCCGAGCCGGTGTCTCAACCCGTTGCTGAACCTGTTGCTGAGCCTGCTGTTGCTGCTGAGCCTGCTGTTGCTGCTGAGCCTGAGGTCGAGCCTGTCGCCGAATCTATTGAGGAACCACTCTCCATTATCCAGGATGAAGTCCCAATTGCTGTCTACGCTAAGCGCGAACCCGTTAATGAGTCTACGGTTGCTCCTACTGAGACACTTCAGACTGAAGCACCTCGTACTGGGTCGCCTCAAACTGAGGCAAAGGCAGAAGCTGAGGCTGACGCCCATGTTGCAGTCGTGGGTAGTGAGACTTCGGCTCAGGTTGAGCAGCCACAGAGCGACTACAATGACACGCAAATTGACGACAACACTGAGTCATCTGTCATTCAGAGTCGCGTCGAAGACCTTGTTCGCCGGGCTAGTGTGCAGCCCCAAGGTACGATTGACCCAGGCCTACTTGGAGAACTTCAGCGTCTGCGAGAGCTCCTTGCCAAGCGAGAAGCCGAAACAGAGGCACTGCGTGCTGAAAAGGCTGCCGCTGAGGCTGAGAAGCGCAAGGCAATGGTGGCATCCAAATTCTTGAGTGTGGTTAAGCGCGCGACTCAAGACAACGAAACTGAGAAGCGTATCCGAGAGGAGTACGAGCGCAAACGCCGCGAAGAAGAGGAAGCTCTTCGCAAGGCTCAGGAAGCCGAGGAGAAGCGGCAAGCGGCAGCCCGAAAGATGTCCATTCTTTTTGGCAACCGTACAGATCAGGTGGACCTTGACGAAGCTGAGGGTGTCGAGGAAGAGGAGTGTGCTCGGTGCCTGCTTATTGGCCGTCAGCCACCTGAGATGAACGATGGTGGTGTCTGCTGCCGACGTTGCTTCAATGAAGGCTCCTTGGATTACAAGGCAACCATTTACCACTCTGGTGGTGAGCACCACTCCTGCGGTCCTGACTACCCTCAGTCCGAAATCGAGCTCATGCGCCGTGCGGGCTATCCCGAGGAAGAGATCGAGCGCTCAGTTGCAGAATGGCGTCATGCTCATGCGGAATGGCATCGTCGTCATGCAAAGATGAAGAACGCTGCCAGCTTTTGCCCGGAGGGTGGTCACGAGCTCTGTCTTCCAGAGTACGGTTTTGGCTGCACCGCAGAAGAGCGCCTTGCCCGTGACCAAGTCGATGCTCACAACCGAGGGGACCACTCTAATTGCCCTCTGGACTTCCCTCAGTACATGCTTTTCGACTCGGATGGCTACCCCTTAAGCGAGGAGGTCGCAGCAGAGATGTTCGCGCTCTGGCGTCACATGCATGACCGACATGAGCTGTGCCGACCCTACGTTGAGACCCAGAACTTTGCATTTGACTGCACCCTCGACGTTGTCGCAGTTCATGAACAGAAATGGGAACAGGAGCTGGCTAGTCAAGCTGCCCTGGCGGCATCATTGGAGATGCAACAAGAGTAAGTTCCTTTCATGACTACTTACGACTATATTGCATTTAGTCTACGAAGCCAGTTTGTTGGTCGGACTCGTGCACTGTTTCATGGCTACAACTTCAGATACTGAGTTATTGATCCAAATATCGCCACCAAGCAGTCAGCACAATCCGTGCAAGCCCACTATAACGCTTTCCGTATAGAGGGGTGACCAGTTAGTCCGTCAAGCAGAGTAGACTCTATGAACCTTCGATAATAAACATGGTCTTTGACATCTATGTCTCAACGCGCTCGTCATAATTTAAATGAAACTTATTTAGCGCACTCGCTGGGATGTAAATGGGATGTTATGATTGAGGGTACATTGTATTCGACAAGAGCAAGCTTAGGATGAACTAACGCCAGTTGTAGGCTGTGGCAAACTTAACCTCTGCGTGAATGCTTGTTACTCAACGCAGGTGTGTTCACCCCGTTGTGCTGTGGTATACCCAGGCATGATGTCATCATTTAGGCATCCATCTCCTCGGTCTCAGCCTCAGCCTCAGCCTCGGCCTCAGCCTCAACCTCAGCCTCCTCATCAGCCTCAGCCTCAACGTCAGCCTCAGCCTCTGCCTCAGCCTCAACCTCGCCCTCAGCCTCAATCAAGGCAACAACATCCTCGGGAGTAACCTCGCCCTTCTTAGCGACGGCGTCCTTCTCCGAGAGAGAGTTGATAAGGTAGCTGCGGAGGAGACCCTTGACCTGGTCAGGAACAACGGGCTGGTTGTCGTTCTCAGGGTGAGGGAAGAGAACGTAGCCAGCATCGATGTGCTTGGATTGGAGGTACTCAAGCTTGGCCTGAACCTTGGCGCGCATAGCAGCGAGCTGCTTGAGGTGAGCCGAGAGTGCGTCGTAAGCACGGTCGAGGAGCTCGAGCGACTTGGTGACGCGGCGAATAGCACGGCGGTTCACAACAGGCTCAAGAGTAGGAATAGGGGGGAGAACAGGAACAGCAGCGGGGGGCATGCCGTAGTCCGAGCTGTGGACAACCTGGACGGGAACGGTGCGGAAGGCATCACCATCACCGAGGTAGAGAGCCTGAGGAGCGTTGGGGTCAACGACCTTGGCAGGGTAGAGGAGAGAACCATCGGCCTGCTTCACAGGCTTGGGGACCTGAGGAGGAGGAAGGATGGTAGCGGGCTTGCGAGCACGCTTCTTAGGTGCCGCACGTGCCGTACCGTTTGCAGCAGGTGCAGCAGGTGCAGCAGGGGCGGTGGCGTTGCGCTCAGCGCTGACAACAGCGATGAAGAGCGCAGCCAAGATGAGAACAATGAGGGTTTGAGCCTTCATCTGTGGGTGTGAGTTTGAGGGAAGAGAGGCGCGTGGGGTTAGTACATGACGAGATAAATGTGTAGTATAAGACGATAGCAACCTAAGGCGACTTGGAAAAGAGGGGTTTGGCCGGCGCGAACGGTGGTAAACGCAGCAAATATGAGTTTGCCACTCGTCCAAGTGGAAGCTGTGGCTCATATTGCATCGAAAATACGGGTATTCCCATAGACTTCCGAGAGTGTAAATCAACTAGAATGACGCAAACCACTTCCAAGTACAAAATGATTTTGTTCACACAGACGCAGCACACCGCGCATATCGCTTTCCCTGCCTCCAAAAGTCGTTGGTCGGGAGTCTCTTCTTCCCCACCCTCTGGGGATTTTCTCGTATTTTTCTCGATTTTCTGGTGTTTTTTCAGCATTTTTCCTGATTTTCTCTGGGTATTTTCGTCATTTTTTGAGAACACTGTGCCACAGCTGAATGGTCGAATTCAAGAGGCTATGCATTTGCCATCATCGCCATTTACTTTCGAGAATATAGCTTTTGCAGTTACTGATCTACGAACTCGTCGGCTTTAATTTGTACACCATACATGGCAACATCTCAAAGGACTCTACAGAACTACCAACCAGCTCATGGCGCAAGGGTCAGTAATCTCGGCGAGCGATGATCTACGCGCGACACATCCGAATAAAGTGGATGCATACCGTAGGGTAGCAGGTGTCTGGGTCTCATACGCATTCTTCTCTCCGCTGCGCAGCTATGCTGATCGAAAAAAGCTGTCAGTAATATCATCCACCCTCCGACAGTCTGACCGATCTTGCAAAAGAATCTTCTCGACTAGGTATTGATTGCGCGCGGTGGGATAGATGCTGTGACTGCCCAGTATATTCATTCGGTTCTAAATTACTCTATCTCTCGAGATCTAAGGAGTAAACTCCCACTCGGCATATGCACAACGAGTATAATGCGTCAAACCTTCTGAGACTGAAACTCCTGTTCGCGTGCCCAGGATACTCCCAGGCAACACATGCGTTCTGTCCATCTGGTAGTGCTATGCCGCTTCTGGGGGTATTATCCAGCTCGCATTAGTTGCTATCCACCCCACTACCCAGTGCTCACCTTGTATACTCTTCAATCCGAACATCCCCGATTACCAACTGATCAGTCGGTTCCCGACTGTGTAAAGCGGAACTCCTAGGTGTACCTTATCTTGCCCCTGAGCATCAGATCAGAGATCTGAGCAAAGACCCAAACCAAAATGAGCTCCGTAGCCGCAGCACGACAAAAACTCTTCAGCCAGGAGGCGGTCGAGGAGAAAGAAAAGCTATATGCAGAGGACCTCTACAACCGACGTGTACAAGCGATTCGCTGGGTTGATAAGGAGATCCGCAAGCTCATCGCAGTTATCTTGAAGGAGGGAAAGAACTCAACAATTTATTTTGGCCATCTCTACGACATCACTCAGAATACTTTCGAGGCCATTTCCGGCACGCTAGTGGCAGCCAAGAAGCGTGGCGTTGTCGAGTATGATGGTATGCTTCTACTCAGTGGACCTCACAACGACGTCGTGATTACACTGAAGCGCACCGAGATCGAGGATTCGCCCATTCCTGACAAAGAGCAGTACCTTAACCAGATGATCCAGCCAACAGAGAAACCGGGTGGCTTCGATCGAATTGAACACAAGGATAACAAGTGTGCCGAGTGTGGTAAGACAGTATACAACAACGAGCGCCTCACTGCCCTGGGTAAGCTCTTCCACAACAAGTGCTTTGTGTGCGTCGTATGTAAATGCGTCCTCAAGCTCAGCGCCTTCTGCTGTGTCAACAACAAGGTTTATTGCAGGAAGGATTACGAAGACCACTTCCGAAAGTATGGATTCAATGATCCAGAAGCTCAACGGAAGCCGACACCTGCTGCACCCGCGACTCCTTCGTCTACAGCCACGGCATCAGCCCCAGCATCAACCTCGACTCCGTCTTCGGCAGCTGCTGATAAGATCAAAGAGGCAGAACTTGCACTGGCACGAGAGAAAGAGAAAGCTGCTGCCGAAAAGGCTGCCGCTGAAAAGGCTGCAGCTCAAAAGGCTGCTGCTGAGAAGGCCGCTGCTGAAAAGGCCGCTGCGGAAAAGGCCGCTGCTGAACGGGCTGCTGCTGAAAAGGCTGCTGCAGAAAAGGCTGCTGCTGAACGGGCTGCTGCTGAGAGAGCCGCTGCTGAGAGGGCTGCTGCTGAGAAGGCCGCTGCTGAACGGGCTGCTGCTGAGAGAGCCGCTGCTGAGAGGGCTGCCGCTGAGAGGGCCGCTGCTGAAAGAGCTGCTGCTGAGAGAGCTGCTGCTGAGAGAGCCGCAGCTGAAAAGGCTGCTGCTGAGAAAGCCGCTGCTGAAAAGGCCGCTGCTGAAAAGGCTGCTGCTGAACGGGCTGCTGCTGAACGGGCTGCTGCTGAACGGGCTGCTGCTGAGAGGGCCGCAGCTGAAAAGGCCGCTGCTGAGAGGGCCGCAGCTGAAAAGGCCGCTGCTGAGCGGGCTGCCGCTGAGAAGGCTGCCGCTGAGAGAGCTGCTGCTGAAAAGATCGCAGCCGCTAAAGTATCTGCGACACCAGAGACTCAAACCCCTCACGACGTTGCTGTGGGCAACGTTCGAGCAGCAGCTAATTTTTGGAAGCAGTTAGAGCAACAGAAGCAAGCACCTGCCACCTCTGCCACAGACGCCAAATCGGCCCCCAAGCCCTTCTCTGAGACTACAAAGTCTACCTCGCCGACGCCTGTGGCAGTGGCTACGACGACGCCCAAGGCACCTGCAACACCATCATCGCCCACGCCAGCCACAAAACCCGTCGTACCTCCAGCTCCCAGTACGTCGGCAGCGGGCTTGGCTCCAAAGGGTGCGGCCCCTCCCCCACCCCCACCTCCCCCAGCCCGCAAGCCTCCAACCGTTATTGTGTCGCCTACCGCAAGCAACGCGACAACCACAACGGTTACCTCTGTCACTACCACGACAATGACCACTGTGGTTTCCCCCACCTCCAAGGCTTCGCAGCCCGCCCCAGTTTCGCCCACGTCCCCAGCTTCACCTTCCTCACCAGCCGCCTCTCGACCAGCCCAGCACCGTGGTGCGGTTCTCGCTAGTCACCAAGCTGCTGCAAGTGCTGCTGCTGATGCAATGGCGCAGACTGGCCGTCCTTGGGGTGCTTCTGTCATCACGGAAGGTAACCGTGATCGCTCACGAACCGAGGCACCACCTGTACTCTTCTCTCGCACCGCATTCAATATCGAGACGCTGGGTCGCAACTACCGCATTCTAGCCACGCTCATTGAGTACCTCGCGATGAATGGTCTCTACGAGATGGACATCTTCCGTGTCAATTACGACCCTGCAGAGACGGCACGACTTGTGTCTGCCTGCGAGCAGTGCACCGATTTGAATCAGCTCAAGAACTCACTGAGTCAGTATTCGATCAGCTCGATTGCATCAGCACTGAAGAAGCTCCTTCACAACCGAGAGCCGCTCATCCCTAGTCGTTTATATTCGACCTTCCTTGCCTTGCACTCGTCCTTTAAGGCGAAGCCGGACTCCGATTCGATTGGCAAGTACTTGAACATCGCCGCAATGATTTCTGAAATGCCAGAAAATAACAAGAAGTTGATGTGCTTGCTCTTCGATTTGCTTGCATTGGTCAAGTACCACGAACTTTATACGCGCATGTCACCAGAGAAACTCGCCTATACATTCGCTCCTATCCTTCTGAAGCCCGCGAAGTTACCAACCAGTGTTGACGTGGTCATGTCTGAACAGCTGCAATCCAACAGCTTGATCCTTGACCTCATCAACAACCACGAAAGCGTATGGGAGAACGTGAGCTTCGAGAGCAAGTTTACGGAGGCCGACGAGGTCAAGATGGTCGATAAATCGGATGTCACAGAGTGCTCTCAATGCTCCAAGCAGTTTGGTGTCTTCAACTGGAAGGTCCACTGCCTGGGATGTGGTCAAGTATTCTGCAGTTCATGCTGCAGTCACAAGGCGCCTGAGTCGTTAGTTGGTCGCAAGGGAGGTGCATTGGCTGGGTTGTTGAGCAAGGAAAATGTATGCAACAACTGCCACCTACGCTTGTCATCCGATGCCGTGTAACCCGCCGATCGTCGATGGCTTAGCAATATTATCGTCGCCACCCAAGCACTGTCGACAGTCGCCGCAAGGATCATTGGCTTCACGCATCCTATGTCTAACCGCATCGCGTAGTCACAGATGCAATGTATAGCTTGAGAATACAATACATCAAATTCATTTATTAACCTTGGCGAACACAGTTGATACAAGTTGCCTTGCACGACTATTTACAAACACAGTGTGCCGCCGCAGAAGTAGTTGATATTCTGGTAGTATTCCTGAAGGTTGGGAACCTGGAACAAAGGTTCTCCTGCCAGTGTTGTGCGCTTGGCCTCTGTAATACGAACGGCAACGAAAGCACCCGGTACAATGGTAGTGTCAGTCGAAGATTGAGTCGAGGCGGCTACATCTTCCGCTGAGTTGCACTTGGATACATCCAACCGTCGCAGAGCATCGCCGGCTAAGAGAGGTACCTTGCGAGCTGGGAAGTTGACACTCTTGTTCGTGTCTGTTCGTCCAGTAAGATCTTGATCAGATCGCCTGCTGACACCTTCAACAAGAACGAGATGCACGCGCCCAACCTCTCGCTGTTGGATCTCTTTGAGGACCTCGTGATGCGTCGTAATAATCTCGTCGAGACGCTTGGACTTATCCTCTTCGCTGACATCATCTTTGTACGCTCGGTGAGCGTGCGTTTTTTCCCGCTGTGAGTACTTGAACATGAACGCATGGTCATACTTTACCTTGCGTTGTACGTCAACGGTATCAGCATGCTCTTCCCACGTCTCTCCACAGAAGCCTGCAATGATATCGGAAGATAGTGCCACATGAGGGATGGACTTGCGAATGTTCTCGACTAGCTCAAGATAGGCATCTTTAGAATATCCTCGACGCATCCTTGCTAAGACAGTGGTTGAACCACTCTGAACCGGAAGGTGCAGCTGCTTGCAAATATTCGGTCGAGAAGCAACGACTGAGATCACGTCTGGACCAAAGTCCTTCGGATGTGGAGATGTGAATCGAATGCGCATGTTTGGTACTGCATCACTGATTCGTTCCAGCAATTGGGCAAAGGTAACACCTTTGACGGCACGACGCGAGATATTTTTGAACCCAGGTCCAGCTGCGGCTTCAAACGTGTCTTGAAGCGGGACTCTCTTTGATCCCCTTTCACCTTCGCCCTCGAGCAGCACGCTCGTGTCATTGTAAGAGTTAACATTCTGTCCGAGCAACGTCACTTCCTTATACCCTTGTTCTGCCAGTTGCTTGATCTCCTCAACAATACTCTCCGCTTTACGCGATCTCTCGCGGCCACGGGTGTAGGGGACGATACAGTACGAGCACATGTTGTCACAGCCACGCGTGATGCTCACAAAGGCTGAGATTTGATTTGATTCACGTCGAACTGGTGCGATGTCGGCGTAGGTTTCGTCAATGGACAGCTGCACATTCATACCCATACTTCCGCCTTCAACGAGACTGATCAGCCGAGGAATGTCTCGATAGGCATCAGGACCTGCAACAAGATCAACGATCTTGTCTGACTCGAGCAACTTGCTCTTGAGTCGTTCTGCCATGCAACCCAATACACCGACGATAGGAGCTTGTTCTGACCTTGAGCGGCGCGGCCCTGCCTCCAGAATATGAGGGAGGATGCGGGATGCTGTCGCTGTTGCCTCGGCTTCACCACCCTCTTTGGCTCCTAAAGTGGCTGTAATTGGGGTTGGTTGACGGATGCGAGGCGATTTCGATGCTACAATCGCTTTGAAGGTTCCGAGTCGACCCCATATGCGTTGCTCAGCTCCTTCACGAACGGCGCAGGTATTTACCAAGATTACATCAGCTTGCTCTGGTGCAGAAACCTGGCGAAGTCCGTGTCCGAGCAAGATAGAGTGCACCAGCTCTGAATCTGAAACATTCATCTGGCAGCCGTAGGTCTCGAGGTAATAGGTTTGTGAACGCAATTGAATGCGCGGCTGAGAGCCTGATGTGTTATTGCTATTTGCTGGGTCTAACTTGAACACCGGCTGTGGAATGGCCCCGAGCACCTCCGAAGGAGCATGCACGCCTCCGCAGCCATGATCCTCATGAGGGTCATATTCTGTGTTGACTGGCTGGGGCGAAGTTTCCATGTGTGTCGGGTAGGAACTGGGAACAGGTTCTTCTTCATCGTGGCGCTCCGCGCCGAGGAAGTCTTTCAAAGAAAGCCCATCTTTGGGAAGCTGTCGTGTTGTCTTGATTTTATACTTCGTTGTCTCTGCTGATCTCTTGTTAGATGGATCACTCTCACCCGTCGCATGAGATCCGTGCAGTCGGCGCGGTTGTGATGTCAGAAGTGCTGGGACATAAGCTCCCCGTTTCGCCCCCAGGGGCGGTTGGCGAGTCGAGGTCCCCGTCAGTGCGGGCTCGAGCAGAGCCCCGTTTGCGCGGGCGCTTCGTGTCAAAGCCGAGGGAATAGCTCGCGCCACGCGAAACATTGGGGTCCTACAAGTGGGTTAATTGAACAGAACGCTGTGTGTTGAGCACTATGTGACACTAGGGGGCGCGCAAAGGCGGTGAGAAACAAAACTGCGAAGGTTAACAACTCGTGCAACAAGAAAATACGATATACCTCACTTCTAGGGGGTTTTCTGGGGAAATAAATCAGCTAACACAAGTTAAATCAGATCTATACATGCTATAATCAAGTCTGCACAAGTATGCACCCACCACGCTGCGCCCTTCCACGAACTCCGAAAACTAGCTGAGCAACATTTTTCCAACCTTCGACGCCGGCTCTCGACACAGCACACGGGACAATCAACAATACAGAGCATTTATTTTGGCCAGTGTGCCGATAGGTGATCCATACGGATGCAGGAAAAGCACTGAGACAACGCATTGAGCGTTGTCTTTCGCGGAATGGAATGGAAAGCGAGTATACCCTACTGAAGACCTGCTGCAGCGGCTGCGGCAGCCTCTCGGGCTTCTTGCTCTGCCTTAAGTTTGGCAAGCTTTTCAGCCTTCTTACGAGCAATCTCTTCTCGTCGTGCAGCCGCAGCCGCTGCCTCTGAGTCCGTGGATGTGGAAGGAACTGCTGCCGCGGATGTTTGCTCTTTCTCGGGTGCTTGTCGAGTTGAGCCCACGTTTGGCTCGGTCGGTGACTGAATCTGCTCTTCTGTGGGAGAGGACGCAGACAGGCGTTTACTTTGGTCAGGATTCGGGCTACCCATGGTTGAGGAGGAACCTGAGAGACGGCGCACTATGTTTACGATGTCATCTGCCTCTGCCGTTTCTGGTTGCTTGCTCAACTTTGTGAAGACATCCACCTCCTCTTCCTCGTCGTCCTGCTTGGGCTTGGCCGCAGCTTTGTTCCGCATAGCCTCAAGCTCTGCATTTGCGGCTGCCTCAATATCGATGTTACGTGCCCGCAATTGCTCCTCGATCTTGGCTTGCTTCTCTGCTGCTTCGGCTGCCGCACGCGCACGGTCTTCTTCCTCTTCTTTCCTTCGTGCAGCCGCGGCGGCCTTTTGCTCTGCGGTGGCGGTCTCGAGTGTCTTCTTAAGCAGCTTCACTGCATCCTCGCGCTTCATCTCCTTGCCCTCTTCATAATGCTCACCCAACTGTGACGCCAAAAACATTTGGGCCGCCTCATGCTCTTCTGGAGTGGCATTGCGCTTCGGAAGCAGGTGGACCTTCTTTTCGGCCATACGCTGCAGGAATTTGGGAACTTTGTTAATCTCGAGTGCCTTGAAGTAACGCTCAGCATAGCGCACGATGCCTCCTGGGTTGTAGCGGATCACCTCGCGAACAAAGTTCATGCATACCTCTTCGAAGCCCTGAGGTGGAGCTACTCGAGGGGGTTCCTGCCCTTCTTTTAGTGTGTAGTCTTCGTCAACGTGGAGGTCCAAGATAGTCTCGCGATCCTGAACATGGGCCTTGTCCCACTCTGTTGCGAAATCCTTCATGACCTGATCGAGCTGCTCCGGTGTAACCTTCTCTGGAAGATTGCGATCTGTCATGAACTGTAAGAGGTGCTCAGTCCACTCGTGAGACTCTTTGGCGAGCTGGATAGGGCGGTAGAATATCACCCAGCGCGCATAGTGCTTCATAAAAATCGGTAGCGTAGGCGGTGTGACGATCTTATCACCGTAGATACGGTTCAACTCAGGGTGTTGAGCCACACTCATTCTGTCAATTTCCCTTTGGTGGGGTTTTTCGCGGCTCTGCGCAGGATAAGAGGGGGTATATCAGGATATATAAGGTTAATATATGTGGCTCTACGCAGTACTGTGATTAAACACTCGGTTACACACCGCGGCGCCTGGCTTCCAATGAACGGAAAATCAAACAAGCAACTGTCGGTTACTCTTTCGGGAGATGTCGAGTGTGGATAGTGGGAGGCATGGAATTAAGCAGAACACAGTTTAATACGTTGAAAAAATCATGGATGGTGTGCGCTTTGCGCGCCTAGCTTGCCCCAGCACCCAAATCGCAGGAACACTCCCAGGGACTACAATCCCAGAATCCCCCGTCGTGAATAGGCGGTAGGACCGACCACACAAGTCGTGATGTGTTAGTGAAGGAAGAACATGGATGAGGTACGCAGGTCTATGTGTGTATGAAACCTAATATACAAACATACAAACTAGCATACGTAACAAACATGACCTATTTGCGCGCGGTGACAAAGAAACCCAACAAGGTTGGACAACGAGGTTGGGCGCCCTCAGCTCGTCTGACCAAGAGAAGGTCCACGACCATGATGATGATGAATGGTCATGAACTACTCCTTATTCAAGTCGAATTAAGATAGACAGGTAGACTGACAAATAAATGTGGTCGAAATTTAGAACTAAGCCGCCAAGCAAGGCATAACTTAATTTGCTGCTCAAAGAGGATATTCTCAGTTCATCGGAAGATGGAATTGAAGCAATGAAACCGATTGGGCATTGAACAATTGAGTGTGTGTTGACACAGTATTCATCGAGAATATCATATACTTGGTTGGCGACAAGGGTAATTCAGAGTGACTCAGGCAGGCCTCATGCTAACCTGCTGCGGCCTTATGAGAGAAGGTTCATTGATGGTCCATGCTCAACTAACATGCGGAAGATAAACGAAATAGAAATATTCGTTGGAAAAGAAGAATTGGAAACTAAAAGCAGTTGCCATTAAGTCCCAGGGTGGTCAAACGAGAGGAAGTCGTAGTCTGTTGAATGGATAAACTAGTAATCTTTCACTCGATGCTATCATAATAACGAAGCCGCGTAGTTTCGGGACCCAGACAGGGTCAATTCACGGTACTTAATCGATCATCATCCACGCTTGCGGATGCCAAATCATTGCCATATAACCTTTCGTCGATACGATGCTCACCACGAAGCAAACATCTTGCTACGCGTGAACGAAGCCAAAAAGCAACATGACGATCCGCATGCGTTCGATTAAAGTGAATTGATGGAGTGCCCGAAACTACTCGGCCCGTTTAAATGACCTGCATTGACTGTGATGGAGGTTCCGTGTGTCCTCACGGGAGGCACGTCACCATCATCCACCAGATAGACGTCCAACGCAGACAGTTGCTGGAACTCGCTTGTACGACTTCGGTACAAAACAAAGTGTTGGATGAGGATAACAACATCATAGAACATTGAGACGCATGCAATAACGAGCTTAGGCACGTTGGATGTGAAATGACCCCAATCCTTGGTGTCGATCGAGTCGATCATCATCTGCAGGAAGGAAAAGAGGCCACCTCCGAAGTCGAGCATGATGTTCTGAATCGCAAAACCTTTAGTGGATTTGGTGGTGTAGTGTAGCCAGATCTGAGGGATATACTTGATAATAGTCACAAAGCCCTTGCAGAAACCCAAAAACTGCACCGCAGAGTATGCGTAGGGCGAGTTGCTGATACGGTAGTATGGAATGTAGTCGTTCGCGGCGAGAACAAAGTTATAGACAGCAAGAATCCACATGCAGATAATCATGATGACATGGACCCAACTGACCTTGTCTGTTCCCGGCTTGCGCCATAGGATAACTTGTACGCAGACCGCAGCTGTCATCAGCAACCCATGCACGGTGAAAGCAATGTCGTTGGGCTTGATAGAGTTGGAGATTTCTTTGCTGTGATTATGTTGTACGATGTAGCCCCAGATGTTGTAGATTGTGTAGAACAGGTATCCGCTGATGTTCCAGATCTGGAACTCGATTGACATGCCCGTCACCGACTTGTTCTTCCAGTTCTTAATGAACTGGGGATAAAAAGAGAATGTCCATGCGGCAAAGTACATCCATCCTGGAGGGATATGGGGTGGTGAGATGCGGAAGCTGATGTGAATTGAATATCAGCGGATAACCAAGCATGTACATGCAAGTCATCAAGGACAACCTCCCTCCCCAAGTCAGTCAAACGCCTACAAAACGGAGAAACCGTTGCGCAACCTACCTAGGACGTCTGATAGAACGCCTAAAGCCGTCATTGCGAGTGAGTGCTCAAGGCGTTAACCTAAACGAAACGATTAATAGGGATAATCCAGAGCGAATGTGAGTGGTAGTCTCTCGTTAGCATAACTCCGCGACCCTCTGCAGCGAGTCCTAAATTCTGTTTTCATCACTTGAGAAAACATGTGTGCCTAGTTGCGGAATCGCCCGCCGACATAGTCCAGGCGCGGGCGGGCGCTGCAGTGGACACGAGAGAGGTACTTGTGGTGGAGATACAGCTGGGGCAGCGTCGCAACATCGGGGCAATTCATCTCATGTATAACCTGTACATGTGGGCGTGAATGCGTTTATTTAAGAGGCTTCCTTTGCATGATCTTCGTACTATACAGATTCTGAAGGAATGTTGTTGATGTGTCTTGGATAGGGCTCGTTTGCGTGGCCTGCCTTAGATGCGAGGTGAGGGACTGCAGCAGCGCTATGCGTGCGCTAGGTGGACTCATCATGCACACGGCATCAACGAAGTCCAGCTGTTGGCAGCTCGACGGGGAATTTAGAAACTGTGCACTTTTCGAAGGATGGCTCACATTTGTCACCAAGGCATGTTCGACGGGGGTAGCAGTAGAAGCCTCACAACTACTGGACGCCCTGCTGATGGGCTCGGGCGAGGGCAGACTTGTCATGCGATGCTGGGGTAACGATGAAGCTGCAGGAACTTGAGACCCTTCGCTTGAGCACCGAGTTGGCTCCTTTTCGTCCTCTCCTGTGATGCTATCTAAGGATTTACTCGAGACCGAGTTCTGCCTAGGAATACTATCTGTTACTTCCAGCACATTCGAATGGCGAGTGGGTCCCGTGGTAGGTCTCTCATACAACTCAGGTGAAGTCGTTGACGAGATCGTCACGATCTGAGAAGGTGCAGATATCGAAACAACATCGGACGCAGCTGAAGATGGAAGATTGGGAGTGAACATAGTGCTCTCATCTGAAAGATATGCTTGGCTCTGCGATATGAGGATGCAACGATCAGACGTCGCAGTAGCCTCTCGTGGATGGTCTACTATTGCGTTCAGGTCATCTTCAGTTGTGACGACAAGCGCTTGATTCAGCTCATCATCAGATGCCACCACAATGTCTGATATCGCTTGCTTAACTGAAGTCACTGCCTCAGTTGAATGCACTCCTAGCATCGAGCTGTCGTCCCCTGTGTGCTCCAGTTCTGTGGCAAGTAGCTGGAACGCACTATCAGCACTCGTATCATTAACCTCATCTAATTCGCTCACCTCTCGGGCTGGGGTTGACTCTCGGCTCGTCTCTGAACACAGTTCAGTGGGGTGGGATTCATAACCAGATTCGTGTGGCGGACACACTACGCCGCTGGAAGTCGAAGATTCCTCCGAGCTTGGTTGCGTTTTTCTCTTTTCTTTCATTTCATGTTGGAGCCTCTTCGCCACGGCAGATGTCCAGAGTTCGGTGCGTATTGGATTGGGATCCTTAAGGTCGAGTTTGGGGAACTTAAACAAATCGATCAACCTGGCTGGAGTATGCGCTTCGTGCGATGCTTCGAGTGTCGCTTGGTACACCGTATCAAGCAGACGTTTGAAGCTACTCCGACTTTCATCTTCTTCGTCTTCGTCTTCGTCTTCGTCTTCACTTTCGCTGTTCTCTTGTTCAAGCAGATTTTCAGAAGCTTGCGGTTGATGGTTGGTTATAACTTCAGTTACAGTACGAGTTTTTGTTGCGTCTTCCTCGTCTTCAGGTCGGACAAACAGCCACTTCAGTAATGTTGACCTCTGACCTAGCAAGACCAATGACCTAAGGTTGATCGGCTTCGGATCACCCTGTTTAGGAGACATCCACGTTCCAATATAAACAGTCGCGTCAACAATCTGGAGCTCCAACATCCTGAAGAGATTGCGCTCCGTAACTCGCTCTCCTCGCGCAATCAAGCTTAGAGACTCAATCTGGGAGGTAGGATACCGGATCCTCAATGCTAGGTGGCTTGGTGTGATCACGAGGAGACTGGGCGTGGGTGTGCCGAACTTGCTCTGAAAGTCCGCACAGAGCGCTGGATGTAGCACAGCGCACATGAGCGTGTCCCCGTCCGATACAACCACTCTGCTTGCATTTGGCAGGGTAGGATCGATCCCATAGGGCAGTAGGTGCTGAGGTGTGGGCTCGAGTATCTGTAGCGGTTTGGCCGGAGGTATCCTCCACGAGCTGTCAGCGCATAGCGTGGCATGCACATACTCAAGGAGCCACGGTCGCAGCTGGCGCGCCATGGTGAGACGACCCGAAGCTGTCGTCGGATCTTTCCGCCAAGCAGGCGAGCACAGATTTGTGTTGAATAGCAGGATAAGGCCAGGGTATCTGCTACCTCAGACCAAGCAGTCAAGCTCTGGCCGGTGCAAGACTAACAATCGTGCGGTTTGTCAGAGCGTGCCACGCCAAGGCCAAACCAACGGCTTAACTAGGAAAGCTGCAGAGAAGGATTTCAGACAGTCGGCTGGATGGAAGACCACTGGGTTGGAGAGTGACCAGCCGGGCATGAATCGCAAATTAAATATGTCATCCCTTCAGTATGCCATATAGGTTACATACGCGAATTTTCTTGCACCCCGCATACGACCAATCCATCTGCCCGGCTCAGTACGGGTGCTCTATATAAAGCTCCTCGCACTCCGTCCTCAGATAGAATCCAGGGCCAAACCCCGCACGGGTTCATACAGTGGCGGATATAAAACTGGAAACCCCTCATCAGGCCATGTTATGCCGTTGTGCATTGTATTGACTTCAGTTGAGGGTGCTCGGCGCTCGAGAGACCCGGGCCGAACCCCTGATGCCAGGGTTTGAGGCCTGAGCGACCGTTTTTCGAAATCGAGTTCACATTGGTAAGGGTGTGTGGTTTGGAGGGACGAGTCAATGCGTAGGCCCGCGTACACTTGATTCATATGTAGGGCCGTGTGCAGTATTCAACCAAACTTCTGATAATCCCTGGCACCACCCATCCATTGCGTATTTCATCACCAAGTTCATTTTCTCGCCTTACATGAGCACTTTTCTCAACCACACTCGCTTTCGACTCAACTGTGACGCTTCATGCTACCAGCTCCTTACCTACATCTAGGCACGCCGAGTGCCATAGCTTACCGCTATGGAATACGATCCTGAGTTTCAGGGGATTGAAATCGGGGGGGATTTCTCTTCCTCGACTTTCCAAGCCCAACTGCACCCAGGAGAGTCCCGAGTCCCAATCTCGCGTCCCGCGTCCCGTGCCAGTCGAGCGCCACACGCTGATTTGATAGACCCCGTGCGCGGCGTTGATCCCGCGACAGAGCCTACGGAGCCCTCCAATGCAACACTAAAGCCACCGACAGAGCAAACCGTCACTCCACCAAATCGAAGGAAGTCTCTACAACAGCAGGATGGTAATAATGCCGCCACGCTTGAGTCCAAGCCGACAAGCCCCACACCACGGCCTACTGAGAAGCCTACCGCAACCGCTAGTGATAATCTACAAACCCCACCGGTGAGGCTGCGACCACGCCGAGGTGAGGATGATCCGAGCGGTGTAAGATCTCCAAATGACAAACTTAGCCCAAGTCAGGAGCGAGACCGCAGTCAGAGTGGAAGTAGACCTCGTGGTGGTGCGAGCATAACAACACCACCACCGGGCACATCCTCTACCAGCAGTCCGACTCGTAGGCCATCACCCGAAGCATCCGGAGTCCCCGCGACACTCTCACCCCGAGAGGTCCTAAGTGTTTATACCTCAAGTCCGGGTGTGGTTTCAACCAAACCACCAAACCATCTCTGGGTGCATCCCTGGCAGAGTGTTTCGGTTCGCTCACCTGAATCAGGCAAGACGCGTAAGGATGGCTCAGTCAGCCCTATTGAGGAGCGAACTTCTCCAGCTTACCCAGCGACGAATAACGTACGATCTCCATCTTTAGTGTCGCCCGCGGCACTAGCAGCTCAACGAATGTCTCCCAAGCGGACTAGTCCTCCACAAAAACGCTCCTCCCCCAAACTTTCGACGGATGACTCCGATAATGAGGTAGCGACCACATCTGTTACGGACGATTCCACACTTTCCGTAGCGATCTACCGCCTAAATTCGGGTGAAGTGAAAGAGCCTGTCCTGAGCCCAAGATCACTCGTGCGGCAACTTCCCGCTCCCTCTGCTGAACCACAGGCTGGGCGATCGCTTTTTGGACAAGCAGGTGATCATTCCACATCGTCACAGGACAATGCGGGCATCACCACCGGAAATTCGCATATGGAGAACGTCATTGAGGACGATGTCACAAAGCCCAAGTCACTTTTCGAGCAGCTCGAAGATGCGCCTCCTGTTCGGGCTCACGAGAAGACTGCAAATGATGGGTCTCGGCCCCCTTCTGGTGCACCCAGTCAGACCCAGCGAGGCAGCACTGTCGCTGGTGGGGCCAGGAAAAGCACCACAAAACTCCAGACCGCCATCGAGAAGCTGAATCGAATTGCAGAGAAGGCAGACCCACGGTGGCTCGCTAAATGGCAGCGATTTAGTCAGCAGTATGAGGTTGCACCTCCAGCCAACAATGCCTCAACATCATCCACCGTTTCGGCCAAGGGTCGAAATGCCTCGACTTCGCAGGCCTCTACCACCATGCAGGATACATTCCCTGTCAAGTTCCGTCCACGGGGACAACCTGAGCAGCTCCCGCTGCCGATCCGCGCGCAGCGACTCGGTCCTGCGTTACCACTGTCAAAAGGTGGGTCGCACGCTGGGCCGGAGGTTGTCACACAACTAACACCATCGGTTCTGCACGCAGCAATTACCACGAATCAAGCCCCACCTGCGAACCTCGCACTTGTTCGTCGTGGTGGTGGCTATGGAGACCTGAACGAAGCGCAACTTTTTAGCGGTGCTGGTAGCAAGCACATGGCTCAGGCACTCGTGTCGCTACAATGTGCTGCACAACAGCAATCACATACGAGTGGTGCCAGAGGCTCTGAGAAGGGAGATCTCGCGTTGCCGAATTTCCTCGCTCAGGATCCAAGCAAAATATTGCCTCTCCGCGATCAAGCCGTCTATGTTCTCGCGAGCGCACGAAGTACGGGCAGTTCACCAACATCACAAGCCTATGCATCACAGGCTGTGCTCAAGGTAGCTCGAGAACAAAGTCTCAGAGACGCTGGACGATTCACACCCACTCTACCATCCGTATCGCGATCAGAATCAAACGAAAGCGTGGGAAACGAGAAGGGCGGATCCGGATTGGAGGACAAGAGACTCTCTGGTCAAACGGTGGATTTCAGTTCTGGCGAACCAAACGCGATTCCTCCTCAGCGTCGCCAACCCATGGCTCAGCGCCCGAGCGAGGCATTGATCAGCAACGTATACACACCGACCCCAGGGGTTCAGCTAGCGCTGGCTCCGCATCCGCCCTCAGCCAACTTCCTCCAGCACAGGTCAGCCAACGCGAACGCTACATTATCGCGATCCCTCACACACATGGCGCAAAGCCAAGCGACTATCAATTCGCATCCAGAATCGCATCCTCCCAACAGCCAAGAGCCCCAGACCAAGGTACTGACGATGCGACCCGAAACATCCTCAGCTTACCACGAATCCACCGCCCCAGGATATGATTCAGCCGCACGGAGTACTCAGAAACCGCTTGGGCGTCCAAGAACGACTTCTGCACTTGATCGGACCACGAATTCATTGCGGTTAGCTGAGATCATCAAACGTCAGCGTGAATCTACGCTTCCTGTTGACTACTTTGCTCCTCCAGCTAGTGCGCGCTCTCCTTGTTTAACGAGGTTTGGTAGCATGGAAGCAACGACTTCATTAGACACGTCAATGCCAGTTCCAACGTTGGATGATCTTCAGAAACAAACGTTGCGAAGGCTACAGTCGCAAGTGCGTGCACAGCACAGTACGAGTGGAGGATCTGCGTCAGGATCTGACCAAGATGGTCCTATCCCGTCCCGAAGTCAGTCCATGTCGCTTTCATCCCACCTCAACAAGCTCGACGAGCTTCGAAGAGCAATTAAACTCACGACACCACGCGATGTTCTGAGGCATCTTATGCGCAATGGCTCGGCTACGGCGGGCCGAGAGGAACCTCCAAAAGACCCCTACGTCACCCCTCCAGCATCACCATCATCGAACACGAGTCCGGCGACACACACCTCGGAGATTCCTGAATCTCCTCAAACATGGGGAACAACGAATTTCGAAAGAGGTGTGACTGATGCTCGATTCCCCCCACACATGACGGCCGAATTACTCCTCTGGCTGATGCAGAGAGACCGCAGTGCGATCAAGGTTGATCCCCGATCCGCTGCGCATCTACACGGCGGGGACTTCACCTCACTGGAGGCTCTGCACTCGAAAACGGGAGATGAAGGCGATGCTGACGCTGGCTCACCGCGACGAAAACGCAGCAAGGTCCTTGTTACAGAGGAGGATCTGCAGCAGATGCTCGCCGCTGGAAACAGCGTTCAATCTACTTGTGCTCTCATCCAACTCTTGGAGGTCCATTGTGAGCATTTTGACTCTTGCGCAGCTCTGATTGACGCACTTTTGACGATCCGTCAGCGGGTTCTCCGTGTCTCGCGTTGGCTCATGGTGAGGCTCGCCGGCCAAGCTACAAACTCAAACTTGTCACGTACCGCGGCCAAGGAAGATTTTAATCGTGACGACAATTCAGGATCTCTACAAGAACTTCTGGCTTGGACTCTCTTAGACCCAACCAATGCTACCCCAACTCTTGGCGAGGTGTATGCGATGATTCTACGCATAGGAATACCGTTGGACAGGTTAATTAATCGTGTCATTGATATGGTGGAAACGAAAGCACGATTTGTTTCCCTGCGCGCTTTCGAAGATGCCCTTGTTCCATATGATCGTACATGCTTCAAGGAAGAACGGAAGTACTGGATTGTGCTTGCACGCTCTAAACGTAGAATGAGAGCAGACCTATCCAGCCACGCCAGAGGATCGGCTGCACTTCGTAGCATGCGCAGCGACAGTCCTACACGATCTTCTGAGTACAACCCAGTAGATAATGTTGCGCTTTTGGCACAATGCCTAACGCGGCGTGAACGACTGGCCGTATACCGATGGCTCGAATACGCCGGTCGAGGACTCCTTATAACCGATGCCAGCGCCGATTCTTCGGACCCTAATTCGCAGCAGCCAACCGGTCGGGTCCAGTTCACCAGTCTGAGTGGCGTGGACACTATAATACGCGCTGCCATTGCGGACTACACCTCCCCAGAACTCAACGAGGAATACGGCACCGTCGACTTCCATTATCTTGCCTCGACGGCAATTGACCCTTCAATCTACGTAGACTCTAATTCAACAGACCAGCCAAACCAGCAACAGCAACAGCAGCCGAGTCCCTCTAAGCGTCCCCCTTCATTGTCCTCACCACCCGTGGTCCGTAGCACTACATCCAGGGCACCAACTCCACGCGAGCCTACATGTGAAAGCCTAACAGTTGAAACCTCTCCTGGACTCGACTTGTTGACAGCATCCGCCTCGGGAGCAGCAACACCCGATGGTACCCTGCCGACGTCCCCAAATCCGGTCGAGATTTCGCCGCCGGCGAGGCCAGCATCGCCAACTAACTCCGAAGACTCGAGTTCATTGTCGCTATCGCGTGCCACATCCCCACTTCCACCTGTTGAGCGATCTTTATCGCCGGAAACGAGTTCTTCGCTGGGGATTAACCTCACGAGTGAGTCTCCGACGAATTGTAACTGGTTCACGGATGCGGCGCAGCTTCGTCGTGAAATTGCTCTCCACTGCTATCCATCCGATAGTGATGCGTCAAGAGATAAAGAATTTGTCACAATGGACGATGATCAAGACGAAGATACCTTTAGCGTTGGAGAACCAGTTCATCAGTTTGATCGCGATTTTGAGGATTTCGATGCAGATGAACCTGATGCGCCATCTCCGGTTGCGACCCGAGTTATACGCATCCTTGAAGTGCTGCGTGAAGAGGGAGTCCAATGCACCTTGGAGCAGCTGCCCATGTGTGTTTCTGCGGCCAAAGATCTTCTACGTCGACAGCATATTCTTGTTGCGCGACACTTGATGAACCCCTATACCTGTAAACTGTGGGTGAGTGGGAAATCCAGTAGAAACACACAGCCAAGTGGTGCTGCCAATCGTCGAATCTACTCGACAGTACCAAAGGACGTTACGTTCCAGAATATTGAGGCAGCTCTCCGGGACATCGGAGCAGGTCTACACGCTCCTTTTGCTCTCAGCTTACTCATCGCTGAAGGAAGAAAATTCGCGTCCCTCGCAAGCCTCACAAAGGCAGCGCGAGAGAAATGGAAAACTGTTCGTGAAGAGTGTGAATCTCTTGCCTTGCGAGCCAAGAAGCAGCTGTATGCGAAGTATTTGGAACGAAATGGTCGCAGAGACCAGGAATCCGCAGATCGTGAGCATCTCAATGAGCTTGATTTGGAGCTTGGTAACGCGCAATTTACGCTTTTCCCAGAGTACTTGCCGCTCAACCACCTACACACGATCGCGCTACTCTCTCGTCTTCGTTTGGTCAACGGTACTCCGAATCCACCTGCTTTCTCTGCCGAGATGGTAAAGCAGCCCCCCTTTGCTCCACCCAAGAACTCAGTGTTGTATGAGTTAGGCCTTCTTCCCGAGACCAACGCCAAACCCCCGACACTGTCGACGTCTTTACCATTTGGCTCTTCCCTGAGCCAAGCAACGGCAGAGTTACCATCTCTCGAGGCGACTCTCCCTGAATTCGGAGTCCCTCCCGAAGGTGGTCAGTCAAAGAGTGCCTCGGCCTCGACTGGCACAAAATCGCTCCGCGATCTGGTTACGCATAACCCAGGGGTCCTAAAAGATCACATTCTAGGATCAAGGCATCCCAAGCATACTTTCTACCAGTCGCTGTGCCTTCTTACTAACCCTATCACAACGATATCCATGTCAGAAACGGTCCTTAACACGATTGCTTCCGCTGCTGCTACATCAATTCATCCAACAAATGTTTCAAGAAGCTCTGGTATGTCGTCGAATGAAAATATTCGAGCTGATCAGTCCCACAAAAGCCTTGAATCTCAGCAGCGGGATGCCGCCCACGCAACCTCCGAAGATGCTTCTAGTGATTCCTCGCTTCAGGCCGAAATTCGTGCTGGCTCAGCATTTTTGGAAAAGGCCCGGAAGCTTGGTGTGATGCTACCAGATGAACCTGTAGATCCAGTATTTGTACTCGATCTGATCCACAATACGGGGGAACGCGGACCTGACTCACAAGGAACGCGACGACTGAGCGAGCAGAATCTCGAAATTAATGTCAAAATCGTATCTACCTCCACATATCCCTCCTCGTTCTCGTTTGAGAGCGCCAGACCGCAGCAAGAGGGCGTAGAAAATGATGACACATTACCTTTCAATGATGGAAGTAGGACTAAGGTTGTGAGCCCATCAGAAACCCTCGGTGGAGTCTGGCGCGATGGGGTACTGGATGTTTCTGTACTTCACATTGATGCCATTCTATGGGCAGCCCACCATGATATCGATTTTCTAGCTATCGCCCTCGGTTACATCGAGTCAGCTCAGCTTGATATCGATTCAATCAGCGTGCTTGTCGGTGCGATTGTCCATTCAGAGTTCTTATGGAAGGAAAAGCTCAAAATCGCTCTACCTGGACCCCCACCAACCTACAACGAGCCCATTTCTGTCGCAAAGGATGTAGGTCTAGAGTCAGAGCCGACGCTGATCACAGTGGATGGTAAGCCTATCACCGCGCCGAGTGAGTCTCCTGCGGGCGCATCACAGGGATCACCTGTCGATACACTCGGTCTTGGAAATGATCCCGAAGAGACCTCTCGTGTTTCGAACAGGCTTGGAGGCATCGTCTCTCCTCACTTCGAAGTCCGTCGGACTAGCCTCTCCGAGGTTCAATCCAGCTTGGAAGCGATGAAAGCAGGAGCCTCAGAATGTCGCCGTCTGCAAAGTCTAGAACCAACTCCCGAAGTATCTTCGGGGCAGTCTACTGTCATTACTGATGAATCGTCGGAGACATCAAATGATGAATCTGGTAAACAGTCTGTGAAGCCCTCGATTTCGGAGTTTTGGAACGTGTGCGATGGCCAGTTTGTCTTTGACGGGGAAAAATACGCGAAGTTATTGGAGAGATTTGTAAACCGACAAGATCCCGCAGACCAAGGAACCAGCGACCTGCACGTCTCAAACGGAGAGCTCTCAGCGACTGAGACCGCTCGAGCATGGCTCATATCCAGTGACGCCCCATACCTAACCCAGAAAGCTAAAATAGCATTAGGTGAGCAACCGGCATGTGCTGCATTGCCGGACCTCATCTTTTTGTTAAGGCTGCTACTTTTTGTACATGATATGCGACTTGTTCCCTCCGCCCGCAAACAAGGGAAGGAATTCTCGCTTCTCATGGAGAACATCTCCAGATCTGCCGCAGAGACCGCAGAAAACGTGGCAACATGCCTGTGCGATGAGGTGCATCGATCCATGATGAGTCGCAATGGCTCCGTAGCTGGCGAAACATCGCAGCAAGAAGAGTTGCAAAACTCCAACTCCGCGTCCGTTGACGAAGTCACTCATGCTGAAGACGATGATCCAGATCTGCTCAGCGAAAATCACCCACTTGACCACAGAGTAGAGTACCCACTAAGTTCGATGTCGTCTGCAATTGGATCCCCCATGACTGTAGCAACCCTTTCTCCTCTGGCAGTGCGTTATCTCTTCGGGCTACTGACCGAAGTGCTGAGCTACAAGCTTTTTGACTCGGTAGAGAGCTCGTCTGTGGGACAGTCCACTGACCCTGCGTTCCCTTTGCCTGTCCCCTATCTCCCAATTTACTCCCTAGCCGACCCATCATGGGTCAACATTCTAGATCAGAATGAGGGGTCGGAAGCAGATGAAGATCACTGTCCCGATCTGTCGCAAGCTGGCCTCAGCTCAATGCTGGGCCTGTTCGCGACAGGATTTAGAGTCCCAGAGAGTGTGCGTTCCTCAATCTGGAGCCGTGCCGAAACACCCGAATATGCTTCACCTAGATCGAGTGCCACGTTTGAGCAGTCCTGGCAGCCCAACGGTGCTCAACTGCTGGATGAAACCTTCCTGCGTGCGGTTCCGCTTCCTATAGTACATCCACGGCATTGTCTACCATCACCTGCGAAGAGTAGCTCCCGCCTGGACGGTGATATGCAGTGGGGTCTTCCAGTGTATGGATCACTGAGTGAGCTCATACTCAGTGTTGTTATTCGCCTTCAGTTGATGTCAGCCGCTGGTGATACACTCACAGCCACCGTTATGTCGTTATTGCGAGAGGCTCCTCCAAGCCTGTACGAGAACCTCGTGGCAGCGGTGAAACTCGGGAAGTACGAAGTGAGTCCGAAAACTTTGGCCTGTACCATTCTTGAAGCGGCATATGGTCGACTCGAGCTACTCCCTTTCGTGACATCGCACCTAAGAATGCATCCTTCCGTTATACCCCCTCTATCCATCATCCTCGGGACGAGTGGTCAGACCGACTTAGCAAACCTGGAGATGAGCTACCAGAGTAACCCAGTATGTGCTTACCTTTTCACAACTGTGAGATCGCTATCGGCTCAACTCCTCAGTCAAGCTGATCAGCTTCTAACCTACTTGACTTCTCCTCACTCCTTGCTAGGCCCGTTCGCCACCCCACGAGCCCAATCAAACACAATGGGAGGCAGTGTCTACACTGATTCGTACATCTCTGCTGTTTCGAACCAAGCATTAAACGCAGCCAATGATGACGGACTCCGTGGTCTCGATCGAGGGGCTTCCGTCGACACACCATATCGCACTGGATCACAACCTCGCATGCATCTCAAGACAACAACTGATGATGGAGCTGTGCTGAGCACCCCTGTCAGCAGCTCAGAGAGTTGGGCCCGTCGAAGCAACGCGAGCATGTCCGCAAAACACCTCGCTCAGCATCAAGCGGCCATGCAACTGCGCCGCGCTAGGCTTCGGGCAAGGAAATTGAAGCGCCTAGCAGGACTACGTGAGCTACAGCAGTTCCGACTCGCCCAACAAGAGAAGGAGAGAGCATTCCTTGCTCGCGCTCTGAGCCGTATGGGCATCGAACCACCACCCTCGATCAAGCCCCAGGTGTCCCCGAAGCGTCGTTCATCAGTTGCAAGCCCATTGAGCCCATCTGTGAGCTTGGAACCTGTAAGATTCAAGTCGATGCCAATTCCGGAGGCTTTCGTTTTCGAAGGGTTTGCTCTTTTGGGCCCTGAATCACTCCCCAACAGGGCCACAGTGCTTCTGGAGTCGTTCTCACCCACCGCGCGCACTGGTTTGCGACGCACAGCATCCGTCGCAAGCATGGATGCTGATGCCCTTGTGCACTACTCCAGAAGAAGTGGTCACCAAAAGGAAAATGCTTTGGTGCAACTTGGAGGTGTTGTCACAAACCATGTCTCTGAACTGAACTCTGCCCTAGGAATGGACAAGTCTTTCACGATAGATGCGATTATCCGTACTCAAATTCGTCACAGCACAGATAAGCTTCGGGAGAATGCCAGTACACAGATAGGCATGTCACTCGAGCCTCGCAGACCTCTGCAGCGAATTGACCCCTTTGACTCAAGTCCTCGCAAAACCCAGTCCAGCCAGATTTTGTCGTCAACCAGTTTCTTCATGACCGGTTCTGCCACAGCTGCGCTCAAAGCGACTTTGAATGGTCCACTTGATGATAGGATGAGTATGATGGAGGCGAACCCTACTATCAGTCCCGGCAATCCCGGAACTATCACTCCAGGAATGTCAATCCGAGGTCTTCTCCCAGACGAGATGAGTGTCTCAGCAGGTACCACGGTACAATCCTCTGGTCTCGTTGGATTTGGCACAACCGTGTCGCACAATACATCCACGATCACGTGGGATGCATGTCTTGAGATCATTTTGTCCACAGGTGCTGGCCTAGATACAATGCAACTCGTGTACGAACTTGAACAAATTGCAATTGTTCGTGAGAATCTAAGGCGCTACCAAGAACGCCGAGCGTGGCTATTGCAACTTCGCGAACGCCGCGCACAGCGCCGGGAAAAGGAGCTGCAGGAGAAGAGGATGAAGGAAGGCTTCGGTGATGACAGCGATTCAGACCGGATGGGTAGAGATTGGCTCCATGGAAGAAAGCAAATCGGTGCTCGCGTTGATTCTGTAGGAACGGGCTCAGCCGAGCAGCAGCCCAAATTGGCGTCAGTGGGTGTATTCAGCACTGACTCCTATGTAGTTGAGAGGAGGAAGCAGCGGCTTGCAACCATGCGCGAGAAGAGCAGCATCGCCGCCACTAGCGCCCCAGCAGGATTGTCCATGCCACAAATCTCAGATGAACAGGGTGCCGCTGATTTTGTATTCGGCTTTGAGGCATCTAATCGAGAGGAATTAGGACGACTGTCGACATCCACAGTGTTCCTGACCTCACACCCTGACTCACAACTCTCGCGCTCGAGTATGCTTGCGACCCTGCAAGCACGAGAAGCAAGCATGGCTGAAACTCTCGGTCACAAGATCTCGCAAAATGGACTCGTGAGAGACCGCGCACCTACTCCCTCCGATCGCAGCGGGACCAATTTGCGTAGTGCGTTTAAGCGTGCGCATCGAATGCGCAGGCACCAATCAAGGCGCGTGCCACGTGATCATCGCCTTCGCAATACCTCAGATGTTGAGAGCTCAGACCTGGATACCGATTCCGATTTACCAATGCGGCCTTTCAGGAGTAACTCTTCATCGCGACTCAAACGAGATGACTCTGGCAAGTTTAGTGAATCGGAGTCCGAGCTGAGGTCTGAGACCGATGGCGAAGACAACGTCCCGACCCAGCGCATTACCCTGAGCCGCCTTAACAGCGACGAATCCGACAGTGACAGTGTATCTGACTGGTTAAGCTATCCTGAATCTGACGATGAGCTCGCTCAAGCCACGAATACGGGGGAGTCGCACGATGCAGCCGATATGACCTTGGATTCAGGTCTGGATGAGGTGACACTTGAACAGCTCTATGGGCATGGTGTGTCCATGCTGCGACTACCTTGGGGTGCGGTGCTTCAGCAAGATCTTCAACCACCCTACCTAGGCCCCGCACAGCTAGCCGCTGCACTGGCCTCACTGGTTCAGCAGCGCACATTGAACCGTGAACTGCTTCGTAACGCTTCGATTGCAGGTCTGAAAGCTTCAGTGCCCACACTTGAGATCCTTTTATCACATAGCTCCTCGCCATCAACGTCCCTATCGGATGAAGCGCCGCATCTTTGGGGAAGTGCTCGTCTATCGACCACTACACCTACAGCCTCGAGCATAGTTGATCTGATGATTGGTGCAATCAATCTAACTGGAAGTATGCCTAAAGTTGATCTTTTCCCAGCTGTGTCCGCCGCGCTCGAAGCGTGCAAGCAAATGACGATACCACCAACATCCGGCGACGACGGCAATCAGGCTTACTTACCCAGCCACCCCCACCATCATGCAGCCTCCCAGCCCCACACTCAAAATACGGTAAATGACTCTGTTTTCGCGTCGGCGCATGGAGTCAGCTCTGCACATACCTTGTTGTGCAAAGTCCTCGGCATGCGACTTCCGAATGACAACCAGGTACAAACTAGTCCAGCACTGACTCCAGCCCTCTCGCACACGGCGCCATATAGCCCCTTGCATGCTAGTCTGAGATTGTTCTATCGCGCCGCCGGTCGTGTACTAGGCATTGTCGATAATGATGAATTGAGTCATCTTGGCAACTTAGCTCGGTCCATTTCTAGTCAGGCCATTGCAGCGAAGTTTGCTCGAGCAGTCGCTGCAAATGGGCCGTCGCAACTAGACTCAAAGAATGGTCCGGGAGAGCTGTCGCCTAGTGCCGGAGAAAGCGCAACAAGGCAGCAAGATCTTGACAAGTACGAGTTTGCTCCTACACGACCCGACTTCTCTCGAGAGATTACGAAGACGCTGCTGACGTCGGGCCGTGCACCGCTTCGATCAGCAGTAGAGTTAGTTGAAGAGGCTGTTCACTCTAGATCGTCTTTCGCTACAATGCTGGATTCGCTGAGAAAGTACTTAAATTCGCAAGCCCAGCAAATTGAGTCTGAGGCGATGCGACCGCGAGCCCCCGACGCTGCGGTTCGTGCCAGCCTCTATGAACTTCTGGACGGTGTATCGAACGGGCTTGTCCAACCGTCACTTCATGATCTGCTGGTTGTATACGAATTCCTTTTGCGACATTCAGCGCTCTTATTTGCGCCTGCCATAGGTGACCTGTCTCAGGCTGATGACGAGACTGCAAAAGGTGTAGCTCACTTTGAATGGATGCAGCACGTTGGGCTAGTTGAGATGCCCTGCACAGTGCTCACGAATATCGAGCCCGTAGAAGCGTCTATACTTGCAGACAGGGAATTTGCTCAGGCATCTCAGCAGAAGCCGTCTCAGCAGCACAACATGTATGGTCAAAATCATCACGGCGTCCGAGGCAGTGGAGCTTACTCTTTTTCGCACGCTCACACCCACCACCCAGGTCTACCCCATGCTCAATTCATTGCGTCGTCATGCTTCAATTCGAGTGCATCGTTGGTAGCCATCTTGAAATCACTCGCCGGCTCTGAAGATCTTTCGCTTTCAAGTTGCGCTCGCTGTTTGGATCATATCCTAGGGCTACCAATGGCCGAGCCGAGTAGCTCCACGCGTTCGATGAAACTACCTCCTGTTCCACGATTGATGCTGCTTCTTAGATTGTTGCTGGCGGCTGGAGGCGGAATTGTTCGCACTCTTCGTATCCTTGCTGGCTTAGCAATCCGTGCCAGTGAGGAAAAGTCCCAACTCGTACTAGACTCGCTCAATGAGTTGATTGCATCTGCTCGTGCCAACGGTGAGTCCATCACAGGATTAGAGTCGCAGGTTCGCGGATTGTCTCAAGGACTACCTAGACAAGCTAAAACCTTACAGGAACTTATTCACATTGTCCATCTATTGTCCCAGGCTGAATCTGGTTACTATCACAGGTTCGTTGTTGCTCACGACGTCAAGTTCCATGCTGTTGCTGCCTGGAGCAACTCATCCATAGCAACAGCATACGCTCAGCACCCTGCGACGTCCCATGCCATTAGTGAAATTTGGACTCACTATTCGACTTTGACCCGTCCTCAACCTACCATGGCAGTAAACCCAGACGGAAGTGCGTTAGGTGATGCAATCGGCAAGCTCATGCTAGGAGTGGCTGCCCCTCCCTTCTGGCCTCTCGCAGCCCGCCAGGCCGATATACTTTCACGCAAGGAGAAGCGCGTAACGCGAGCGCTTGCCATTGCCATAAGTAAACTCACCGCCAAAACAAGTCTGCAGACCGCCGCCCTCGATTCAGCAGTGCAGCAAGCGCTCTCCGTGTACAAGAGTATCCCCACACTACCACGACCTGGAAACTGGAGTCCTGCGAGATATCTAGCCCACTCTCCATATAGCATCAACCTCGCATGCGCATTGCAACAAACGCTGAACACCAGTGGCTACTACTCAGCTGCGTTCTCCATCATGACATCACTGCCGGAAGCGTTCGGCGTGGCAAAACTGTCAAACCTTGTTCCGAGTCCACATTCTAGCTTTACATCAATCTGGCACAGAAACAAGGCTTCACCATTGACTTCGCTGGTGACGGCTCTTCCACTTATGTATTTATGCCAGCCCAAGGGCGAAGCAACCAACCCAACGTGCTTGCCAAGTTCGTCGACTAGTTCAAAATCAGTAGATGTCGCGTTGGGCTGTGTACCCGGTGACACTGTCGCATCCACGGCCTCTTCTGACCTCTCTTGCTTTGCAGCAAGATCTGCGCTTGCATTCAGTGGCTATGCGGGTCCGCTCGCATCTGGCATGCGCTATCATGCAGCAACAGCAGCCGTGAGTATGAATGATCCCTTCTATGCTCACAGCAGTCTGATTGTAGCATTGGCCGCGGCTCCGCAGAGTCCTGACTCTAAGCTAGAGCACAGCACTCCGCGTCTAAACCAGGCAGAGGCCAAGAGCATTCCCTTCGAATTCCGACCCGGTGCCGCTGTCAACCCAGGACTTGGCAGTATATTACAGTGTGGTGCTCGTCTCTCCATAGGAGCTATCACACGCATTCTCTTGAGATTCGAATCCGCCTCACTTCGAAGGTCCCTTGAATATTGCGAAATGAATTACGGTCATGGACGCGTCCCAGCACCAGCTGGATTGCCATGGACTCGTCCTATTCATCATCGTGTCGCAAGCCTTGGAAGGCCGTTGATTACATTCTCACAAATGCTGGAGGCACTGCGTCGGTCAGGGGTCGCTTCTAAGGAAAACTTTGTTGCACCTCCGGTTTCTGAGGTTGTTTCGTCATTTGAGACTCTAATTGACAAATCAAGAAAATCTGCTCCAAACCTACGGAATTGGATCCGAAATGATCCTGTCTCTGCGGTCGCTCTCGAAGCATGGCCGTTTAGTTTTTCCCATTCTACAGATGTTAATTTCTCTCAGCCTCCCATTACTATTCAACCAAATATGCAATTCCTACCGTCTATCTCGCATAACTGTTTGTTTGTGGGCGAGAGCGCTAGTGGCGGCCCCCTTCAAGCTAAAGTTGATCCTCGACGCTCCCAGGTAGACTTCTCCGAAGACCAGTCTACACAGCTCCCCGATGCACGCGCGTATTCATTTTCGTTTGAAGCGTTACATCGTAGCACATCGGCTCAGCTCTTCTCTCTAGCTCGATCAACAAGGGAAGCAGAAGTTACAAACGAAGTAACGAAAGCCCATTCGAATAATCACCTACCTCGACCACAAGAAGTTAGTCGATTCATTGCAGGCCAGACCGCTGAGTTGGATGCGTGATTGTCTGTTTACTGGTGGTGACCGGATGGCATGCATAGATTTATGAATCCTTTTGCGTCTAAGTTTACGTTGATTGGACTTGACCTTCGAATAAAGTGTACATTACTGACTTTATTATGGGTCTTCGCTCGCGAAAGTGCTATCCTCCGCGGAGAGAATGATGTACATATAGACTTCGGGTGGATCAAGCGGCAGGAGTTAGAACCGGCTTGTATCACTGGGATCAAAACCCCTGGGTGATGTGTAGGGAGTTGCTCCTCGGGAAGGGAGCGGTCGTGAGGATGTACCAGGAGATCGAGGTGTCAGAATCATTGATCCTGTGTTGCCTAGTCTCGTGCTTTGACTTCGTGTGGAAGTGAAACCCGCATTATATGAAGCAAGTGCCATCTTCTCCTCGTCTTGTCTCAATTTCTCCGCGACAACCTTTGCTGCCGCGATCTCGCCAGCCTGAGCATACACGGGGTCGCGTGAAAGCAGCGCCTGGACGTCGACTCCGATCGAGCTCAGGTACCGCTTCATGCCCGTGTTCTGTGAACGAGTAATCAGGTAATCAAAATCCTCCGAGATCCCGGTTTTGTTGTCGATTTCAGATCGCACATGCATTCGCAGCTCCTCTTCCATGAGAACAATATGATGTCGTAGAGCTTGGGCATCTGCCTCTGACCTCTCAAATGGGCGACCATTCTGGTGGATCGATGTGTTGAATCGCTCTCGCATCTGACGAGCGCACTTTAACTTGATGGACACGAGCTCTCGTGGGGTGATGCGTGCGGCTCGAGCGCCCAGTGGAACGGGAATCACTTGAACCGGCCTAATGTGTGTTACAAGTATGCCAGTCTTAGGATTGCCGGTGTACTGGACTTTCCCCCATGCCATACACTTCAATACAACTCGAGGAGCCACATAAAGAGCAGCCGTAGGTGGGACATACGCATTCAACGCCTCCTCTGCCGTTTCATAAACGTAGTAACCCTGGTGACGATGTATCTGCACACCCCGTGATGAACCAGCAGAAGGAATCATGGAAGACGTAGACGTGCCATGCAGATTATTCTTAGTTTCGAATCCTTCGCCCGCGTGCTGCTGGTCCGAGCCTCGTTGCTGTTGCTTATCATTAGCGGAATGGGTTGGGTGTCTGAGTGTTACGCCGATGGCATACTCTGTAACGCCGTCATAAATCGAGACGCACTTAGGGCCTACGCGTGCAACAGCCTTATAGTAATATTTTCCCGCGGCCGAGGGTGGCGGAAGCTCATCGCACTGCTGGCTCTCAGTGTACTGCTGGCTCAAGAGCGGTTTCTTGACTGACATGTCCCTTGTGGATCGATTTTCGAGGCTTTAGCAAGATTGCACTGCTAAGCGCAAGGGCTGAATAGAGTGATACACACGTTGTCTGCGCAATACTATCTCTTCTGGTCTTGCTGCACTGGTGCGTCTACACGTTTCAGGCACTTGGACAATGAGGTTAGTTCCGTTACTTTTGTCCAAAAACGGGTGGATGGAATTTGTTCAATGAGCGCAATCGAAGAATGGATACACGTAGGATATATCGCAAGCAGTGATACTATCACGCATGCAAGCAGTGTCTTGCGAGGTGTATTGGCGTCAGGTATCCGATCACGCCGGCGCTCTCGCTGTATCACTCGAGGACGCGCCGCTATACCCCGCCAAAGCGCTTCATGCGATTCAGGAATTGCTGAAGTGGCTACTAGGTACGCGTCGTAAATGGATGAGGCCGGTGCATGTACTGTCAAAATGAAGGCGGAGACCCATGGACCAGTGTGGATTATACTTACTTTCGAGTTTTTTATTCGTCGTATGCTCGATCTAGACACTCCCGTCCTACCCCAATGCTCCAAACTTGATTCACCGAACCTGCGCATCTGGCGAGACTACGTCTCTGTGAGACTAACCACCATGGCTTTCGCGCACATTATCACACCGCTGAAACGGTATAGTTCTGTCTTGCTCAGGCTTGGCAGTAAACTCGTGGAGAGCGGTGACCAGGCTGAAAACGATCTCGGAGAGCGGATCATCTTCGGCGTGTCACTAATCGACAAGCTCGCAAAGCGAGGCGCACCAGTTACGTACATCCCGCTGCGCAATGGTGGGTGTGATGAGTACGGTCATGATCCCGTTGGAAGCCCTATTACCTCCCACGAGAACTCGGAACGTGTGACTGCAATACTAGAGCAGGAACTTGGTGGGAACGCTGTGATGCTCCGATGTACTTGTCAAAGAGGATCTGTTTGGGTTCTTAAGGTGTATAATTACGATGTGCCGAAGTGGTTTCTAGGCCACCAGGAGATATCTGAAGTTACCTCTCATGACTACAGCAACATTGGCGAGCTACCGCATGAACACTTCGAAGCCTCTAAGCTCTCGGACTCGACAGGTGGAGAGATTTGGCCGGTTTCGATCTACACCTCCCAACTCCTGTACAATGCGAATACTACGTCTGAAAGCCTTGCCACAGCCACCAGAGAGGCAGATCGTTGTGATTATGGAGGCACCGAAGGAAAAGGAGACACATCGAGCACGTGGGCTGCAAAATTCCTGAGCCTCAACAACAGTGCAAAATGGTTCGCCATGCCACCACTCAAGCATAGGAGGATATGCGAACTTGGTGCTGGAAGTTCGGCGTTGCCAACGAAAGCGTTGCATATGGCGGCAAGGCTAAACAACTTACAGGCCTCTATTGTCGCCACTGATTATTCCCTACCCGCTTTGAAGGCACTTTCACATAGCGTGCCCGGAGCGATTCTGGTTAACGACCTGCCAGCAAGCGCTGATCGCCTTTGCCTTGCCGAATTGGATTGGCTAGCGGCCATGGCTGACGATGACGCCCTTCGGCAAAGTGACATCATGGACAGCGTGGACCAGGCCAAGGGTGGCCTTCCCACAACCGAGAACGCACAAACAGTCATGCAACTGCGTAGGAATGCTCTTCAGCGGCTACAGATAATCCTCCCAAATAAGCATGAGCGGCACCGTTATGCGCACCTTGCCCATCAATTCGATATGATTATTGCTGTGGATGTCACTTACGATTCCTGGCAAACACTTGTAATCCCGTCAGTATGTGAGTACCTCTTGAGCTTTGATCAAGATGCCGTTGTATTAATAGCAGTCGGCGATTGGCACAGAAACGAGGGGCAGTACATAAGCACTAATCTCCTCGTCGAAGAAATGAGGACCCGCGGCCTGCAGTTGCTTCACCATGAGACCTCTGGATCTAATGTCAAGGCCCAAGGACAGTCCGCCGCCAACGTTGATGTCCTCAGTAACTTCGCTGAATTGTTCGATGCTGAAGGATCCAAAATGGAGTCCATCTTCCTCGATGAATTCTTAGTTTTTAGTCGTGCCCCCGAATTATGGCGCCGTTGTGTATAGCAAACTGTTAATAGAATAGAATGCACTAGTTCACTGAGATTTTCACTTGTTTGTATGGTACCCTAGTCTAACCGAAAGCCTAATAATATAACGAACTATGCTGGCAGGCCGCCGCGGATCTATTCAGCGACTCCTAAGGCACGGATCTGAGCGCCAAGTTGATCAACGCGTTTGACAAGGTCGGAAGCTAGTTCTTGGTTAGCATCACGACGGAACTGTAACAAGGGAAGTACGAACTTGTCAACCACGATGGGTGATGAGAAATAGGGAACTGCGGCGCCAGCAGCGAATAGAATGTCCTTGAACTGGTTGCCACCTGTCAACGTCTCTTCCAAGCTTTGCAAACCTACCCGAACTGGAACTCGGTAACTGTCCAATGCGTCACTCAACCCAACTAAGCACTGAAGTACGCATTTGAGGAAATTCATGAGGCCTTGGCGCACGCTATCGAGCGAGGCGAGAACCGTATCCTCACTCTCCTCAGTATTTGGCTGAACTGTGCCCAGCTTTTGCCAAGCAGCGCGCGAAAACGCCGCGGAAACCCATGCCTGTGCCAGTTGTGCAACCAAGAAATAGGACCCACCGTTGACGAGAGCACCTGTGTGTAGAAGAACACGTGGCGAAACAGCAGCCGCGTCTGACTCACAAGTTGGCATATGACTGCTCCAGTGTGGCCCGCTCATAAACAGGTGACTTAGAGCTGATGTGAGATCCTCCACATGCAACCGCATCACGCTCAGAGCCGATTCAACCCGTGACCAAAGCTCTGTCAATCGAACATCATGAAGCGTGGGGATGTCTTCACCCTGAGCAAGCATGCGGAACTTCGTCAATCGTGAAGCCTCTGCAATGAGCGCTGTCAGCTCGAACGTGTCCAGAATCAAGCGCCAGTTGAGCTTCTCCACTTTATCGCAAAGAGTCGAGGCATTAGGCAGAGCTTCTGGGTTGGTAGCACTAGTAGGTTCATCGAGCAAACCCAATGCCTCTAGGTGGTGGTTAAGTACGCCAATTCGAAGTCTCAGCGATTCTGATGCGAGCTCAAATGCATCCTGGATCATGGAGGGCACGATAGCGCGCAACCTTAGCGCATTAGTTGCCGAGGTGGATGGGTAGTAGTAAATGTTGCTGAGTTGTGAGCTCTGGACTGGGTCAATCACCAGCGGCTCGAGGGCGAGCGCGTCTGATCCTGGTGCGCTGGGGGCCAGTGCGACTGCTTGCTCGATAGCCGAAATAGGCATTGGACCAGCCGCTTTGCGAGGAATGTGGAACGCGTCTACATAAACGCTTGGTGAAGGTCGGTTTAACTGCGACTGGCGCGCGGCTCCAAAGCAATAGAGCGTACCAGTGAGCAAGTTCAAGTGCTTTGGTGACAATTGCACCATCGACGAGATTCGCGATGCAGTAGAAGATGGCAAGTACTTTGCGCAGTAGACTCGCAAGGCCGTGTAGTCATCGGTCTCATGGAGATAATTCAGTGTGGCCGCAACAGAATCCTTATCTGGGTCAGCAGCAACCAAAAGTGCCTCACTCTTCTCCTCCTGCACATTCGAATTGGCACTTTCTAGGCAGTCCTTCAACGCCTGGTAAGGGGCCTTGACATGGACTTCCTCCGATTCCTTGAGATCATCCAGTTTGCTATCCGCTTCCATACCGCGGACTGCTTTGGCAAGCGAATCAATGAAGCTAGCAGTAGCGTCATTAGGAGTTTTAACTCCGGCCTCCTTCCATGCAGCAACCCTCATCGCGCTGAAGATAGAGGCGAGTCGGTCGGCAGCCGCCTTACTAGCTTCGTAGACAGCCTTACCTGTGGTTGGCAATGCGGTAGCAGAACTTGCTGCATCTGAAGGTGGCGTGAACTCGAGCTGAAGACCAGCAGTCACAATCTCAGCATGTGCCTGCTCTGCAGCACAAACGAATCGCTGTCTACTTCGTTCGAGACGGTCGCCAAAGTTGTTGAAGTCATAAATTGCATCATAGTTCTTCTGTTGGAATGCGGTATGATACAGGTCGCCAGCCTCTGCCACATAGGTTGCGTGAAAGCTGCTTACTGCATTTGTCAATGACTGGACGAACTGAAAGTCACCAAAGCGGATCGCATCAGCCAGAATGAAGTGCGTAAGCGTCATAACCTGAATCTGTTTCACGGACAGCTCTGCCCATAGGGTCTTTGCACGCTTGTAAACGGATATCTCTGGGTGGAGATAGAGACGAATAAGCCACAGCTTGAACTCGAAGTTAAATGGGCTAAATTGAAGCGCGAGCTCCAGGATGAGAACCGCTTGCCACAAGCAAGTAGCAGCTGGGAGAAGATTCTTCGAGTCAGTAGCATGCACGAATGCAATAGAGGCCGCATCCACTAGATCATGCACTGCCAGCACCAAGTGGCGATCACCTGCTTCGGAACGTGAGATGGGTTGACCAGGTTCGTTCGGCTTCTTGCCCTTCTTGTTCTTGCTACTTGCTTGTTGCGCTTTTTTCTCTTCGGCAAGGGCAGTTTTGTCGAAGACTTGGCGCGCTTCGGTTAACGTGGCTGGATTGATTGAAGGCACGTTAGTAGGGCCGATACCGTGGAAGCCAAGGTACTGTTCAAACTCTGCGTAGGCAGACGCCAGCAATGCTTTCTGATGAGCTTCAGGCGCTAGCTTGGCCGTAGTACCAGGGACATTGACATTGAGTGCGCGCATAACGGTAAGCACATTGGATTGCCGTTGTAATGTGGCTGCCGCACCCTTAGGCGAGCTGTCCTGAGACGCCAGCGCATTAATGATTGAGGTCCAGATTGCCAGAAGGACCTGGGTTGTGGAAGCAGTCGCAGCGGCGGCTGCTTCCGGAGTTGTGTCTTCATCTGTGCTTCCCGATGCGTCGGCGCCACCTGTCGTAAAGAGGCGGGCCTTAAGATCGATGGTAGCATCGAGGGCCGCTTCCACAGCTGCAGCAAGATTCTCTTGAATAGGTGCGATGGAGTTATCTGCACGTTTTGATTTCTGCTCGACCACATCACGTTTGAGTGGGGCGACTACGTAGCCCTCAAAGGCCGCTCGGGAGATTGTCGGAGGAAGTACCTCAAGTGCGGAGGCAATATCATCCGCGAAGCTGGGCCTGTCCCCTACTAGCGTGAAGTAGCGGATCAATTCGCGGACCAAACCTGCTGAAGCCGCATAGTGCAAAGCTGGTGCAACCGCAGGTGCCGTAGATAGACAAATAGAAGGCATGTTGAGGCGCAGGAGTTGCTCTTGGATGTGAACCAATGCGACGTATGGTCCTCGAAGCACTGCTTGGTATTCGTTTGCCGCCTTGGACGTGGTCAGTTTCCTGATCCATGAGACAAGTGGCTCAATATCACTCTCACGCAATTGTGCAGCTGGCGCTTTATCCTTAGTTTGGGCGCGAGCCATGAGCAATGAACGAAGAATCGATCCCGCCGTTTGATAGTCATTCGAGCTCAGTCCATCGAGTGCACCGTACGCGGTGAGGCATCCTGGAGGAGGTGGAATGAGTGCGTCCGTACGCTGCCACAAGTACAGATAAATTGCGGTTACAAGTATCCTCCAATCATCGGGGTGAAGTTCCGCAGCACGTTTCAACTCTTGCAATGCCTCCTCGATTTGCCCTGCGATTAGCATTAGCTGAACTTTAAGAGGAAGCAACTCAACTTTTGATCCCTCTTGTTCCACAGCCTTCGCAACATGTGGCTTATTGAGGAGCTCAATCGCACGTCGCGCGTTGTCTGCTGTGAACCCCATTTGCATTGCGAGTCGGATACGGAGGACAACCGCACTGATTGGTACAGGTCGAAAGAAAGTCTCGGCACCTGCGGTGATCGGAGTATCATAAAAGCGCGACATCAGCGTATCAGGGACAGCAAGCATCTTATTGTGAGGTCCAGGTCGACGGAAGTGGGCAAGGGCTGCAGCGGCTGACCAAAGTAAGTACATTTCATTCTTCGTAGTGTTATAGAGGCTCGAAGCCAAGCTTTGTTGTCGCGCAAAGTTTCGAGTGCTACACAGGGTCTTCAACAACTGAGCTCCAATGGATTCATCCTTAGGTGAGGCCTTGTACAGTGCTTCAAGAATATCCGCGATCTTTTGCAGGCACTCAGGGCGGGCGCGAAATGTGAGCAAATACATGTTGAGTGCTCGGACATTGATGCGCTGCACGAGTGGCTGCGAAGTCGCCGACTCGAACGTCTCAAGCGAAGCTGCAAGGTCCCCAGATCGGTTCTCAGCGTAGGCTTTGAGCGATAAGAAGATGGCATCCGGTCCAAAGCGCTCGATGCACGAATTAAGCCCTCGCAATGCAGCCTTGTACTGGTGCGCATCGATCGATTGATAAATTGGATGCAATACTTTGGCCTCGTCGTACGGAAGGATACGAGGGGCGGGTGCCGCTGCAGCCGCAGCAGCAGTCGTGGCCTGGGTACCACCACTACCACCCACAGTATGTCCACCTGATTGTGAACTCGTGTCCTGGGTGGGCTTGGGAGGCATCTAGAGTGGCAAGCGCATAGAATGAGTTGCATCAGATCTGAGCATGAAGCACGGAGTGCGGGCGATTGTAACCCAGTGGTAAAGCATAGCAGCACACTATAAAGACAACCATTATGTTCCCTTATAAATTCATTCAGGTCCATCCTGTCAACACGAACACATGCAGTTCAGATTCACTCCTCGCAAAGTCCCAGTATTCCGTCCCCCCCGACTGTGGATTCGGGGATGAATTTAGCCTGATCAGGTTAAAACTGACTTTGAATAACCGTTCGACATATTTCTTCGGTTTGTGATTGCACGTTGGGTGTGAGTATCCCGAAGAAAATAAAAAGTGGGGTAGCCATATGTAGCACTCCCGTGGCACTCGAACGAGTGTCAATCTCCAGAAGCATGTATCTGTCTCTAAAATCGCCGCGATTTGAGAGCTTTAGGAAAAACGGCCGAGAGTGAAGGATTGATACACGGTTCTACGGGTTTTATGTCGTAAGATCCAGAGAACAAGCGTGAATTTGTGCCTCACCATCTGTCATATCTCTCTGCTTCGCAATGGCTCTACAAACTTTAGCTCAACCCCAAGTTTCCCAGCACGACCAGCTCGTTCATCGTGGAACGAGAGTAGTTTTTGTGCGCTTTCAGTGACGTGGGATCCCACCGATGCCGCCTAAAGCAAGCGGTTCTACTGCAGCGCGGAACTCGCGTGTGCTGAAGAAGCAGCCTGTCATCGAAGGGCCCCCCTCGGAAGAGATTGTCCCACCACCACTAGAGCCCATCTCGATCGACACTGCTCGCATTACGATCACAGTCGATGCACTGTGGAACGAAACTACATCGTCTGCGACAGCCATCTCAACTGGTGACAGCGCAGTGCCTGGCACAACCCGTGGTGGCAATGGCTCTGGTGGTAGTGCCAGTGGCTCTGTATCCACGGCCACGATCCTAAATGATGCTCGCTTTAGCTTCCAGATCCCTGGCAGGAACGAGGTTGTGACAACCACTGGAATGTATGCATGGGAAACAATAACCGATGCAGGAGATGTCGTAGCTAAGCAGTCTTCGCTGCGCACGGGTCGTTGGCAGCATTCATTCATGTATCCGCTACACTTGGCCAACCTGTTTGCACTGGAAGACAACCTTTTCCCAGTAGCGGTGGAGACACGGCAGGTCAATCTTGAAGAACGAGTCGAGCCCAAGGCACCAGTGGAAGCCCCTAGTACGGCCCAAGGGCCAGGTACTGGTGGCAGTGGCGCGCAGCGGGGAACAGGAGCAAATGCAAGTGTTCATGGTACAAGTCCTAACCGACGACAACGAAATCAGATAGCCTCAGGAGGCTCAAGTCAACCCGCAGGCACCCCTGCTCTCAGCGCGGCTGCTGCTGCAGCTATTGCAGCAGCAACTGCAGCAGCGTCCTCTCTGCATGCTGCTCCTGGTGTAAGCAATGCTCAGTCCTCGTCACAAAATGCCAATGGTGACAAGTCGGGAGCTACAAGCGAGCCAGTTACAATTGTTGGGACGCCGAGTGGTCTTGTAAGTGGTATTTCTCGACCAGCTTCTGCATCAGCAGCCAATCCGACGGCGATACCAGGTGCTTCGACGGGCCGGCCAAGTGCGTTGCTCTCCGGAGTCTCATCGCCCACAAGCCCAACTCCAGGACCTCAGCCATCGATAACCCCACTGGCCTCATATTCTACTTCTGGGCAGCCTACTAGATCTAATGCAGAGGCAACGATACAGCGCCCAATCCCTGTGATCCAAAACAAACTCATTAGGGAGGCAATGAGCAGAATTGAGGCAACTCCGTTCAATCCACCTGTCAGGGTTGGATCGAATGCAGACGGAGACTCTCCATCAACCTCAGACTCTGGCAAGTCCTCCCCAGCTGCTGTGGCCCAGACAGCAGGCCAGATTCTCTCAGCAAGTAGTCTTTCAGACGCCATTGTATCTATTACGGAATGTGCGCATCGAGAGGTTCAGTCAGGTGCACTGCCATCGACCTCGGCATCTGCAACGGGTCCCACCCAGAACACTACAAGTGTTAGTACCGGTTCTTCAACAGCGTCTGGAAATACTTCCGCTATTGCAACGACCAGTGCCAACTCGCCTACTTCAAACCCAGATATACTTGTTCAATATGTTGAGAAAACTGTCGTTGTTAAGCTTGACGCAGTTCCACCCGCTACACCGCAAACATCTTCTGAATCTGCCCAGCAGTGCCTAACACAAAGCTCAGTTGTTAGGAATCATGCGGTGGCAGGGACCTTGCTAAAGTCGCTCATCACATCAACGCCGGCCCCGGTAACCCTGCCGCCCACTTCAACACTTGGCGGTACCCTCTCAAGACCTAGTTCGCGAGAGCAAGCGGCATTGAGCTTGACACTAAGCACTAACACCTCCAAAGGTGTAAAAGCAGCGAGCGAACGAGCTGTTCCTCAAAACACAATATCTACCGAGACACCGAGTCCGACAGAGGACAAGGTTGAACTAAAGCCGCTTATAAATAGTCAAGGCGTGATCGAAGAGGCGTGCGGCTTACCTCTGGACTACTTCGCTGCAATCGCGCCCTCAAGCAATATTGTATTGGACTTGTCACCGCTGCTACTCACTTCACATCGAAACCCAGAATCTGACTATGAGTTTGTACTCTACGAAAAGCAACGCTGTGCTGCGCTTAGTCTCGAACTAGCTGATCGAGCCTTCCGCGATGCGCACGCTGAATTGAAACGCATCAATGAGGAGGCAGAACTCATAGCGGCCCTGGCAGACTCCTCGACTCCATCCCTCGCAAAGGGCGCCAAGTTGTTGAGTCCTCTTTCGCAGAGCCCACAGCAATCCGCACGACAGAGCCAACAACAACAGCAGCAACAACAACAGCAACAACAACAGCAGCAGCAACAGCAGCAGCAAGACGGGGAGTCGGCAGAGCAAAAGCAAGGGCGCGTTATCGCGGGCCTATTTGAGAATCCATCTCCCGCTCCACTTTCAGTATCCCCTGTCGACGCAAGGATGACACAGCTACCCACAGAGTGCCCAGTTCAGCGTAGTACCTTCAGGCATCTGCTTCCGAAAGATGCTCATGCCCTACGACTGGGTGTTGCGAATCCTGTTCCCCCCACTCCAGTAGTGTTGGCTTTTTCAAATGACCCAGCAGACGGCCTTCCTCCTGTGCCTGCGCCACTTGCCTCTTTCGTACAAAAGCTACGCATCGTTGTTTCAACCGATCGCCCGTTACTGACCCCCGCTTTGCAGGCCCAGTTGCTCCCGGTCGAGTTTTCGCTTGAAACGGTCCATTTCACAGGGAAGAAACATTATGGAAGTCCTAGAGATGTGCCAGAAGCCAACCTAAGGTTGTCCCTCTTCCCTGGTATCCTAGGTCCGGCTATGGTTGCGTCCCAACAACGGATGCAAATCGACCCATCTGCGGCTGCTGTCACGTCCACTCCTGCTCTAATTACAAGCCTACCCGACTCGGGTGAATCAAGAGGGAACGAGGAACCGAAAGCTGCACCCGCATCATCCATCCTCGCACCATTGCCGCCACCCCCTTCTAATGTAAACCCACTGGGAGCTGCTGCGCTTTGGTCCCCATTGGCCCGAGTTGCCAAGCAACATGCTTCAGGAATGCCTCTGGACGGAGAGGAACTAGCTTCGCGACCTACATCCCGGCAGGACGGCAGCACCTTGACAAGCAATGTGAGGCGCAATGACCCAGGTACTCTCCAAGGTACACGAACAGGTACGCCGTCAACTGCATCGCTTAGTGCCATGCTCGCGGCACTTGAAACGAGCAACAATCCACCTACATCTACGGTGACGTCGGTGGCGAGCAAGCGTGGTTCTACGAAATCAAGTGCAGCAACGGGATCGGGAGCCTCGAATGCTGCCTCCGCGAGTCTGGACGAATCGAGCTCCGCATCGAGCTTAGTCGCGTTAGATTCGAAAACTTCTGGACCTGCGCTGATTACGCGAAATGTGTCAGCCTCTTTAGCAACGGGTCAGATGCCGGAGTCAACGCGGAACTTGGCCGGACTCGTTATAACCCCATATATGCACGCGTTGTCAAGTATGCTCCCAGTGCTTCCCTACCGAAAGAACGCTTTCCAACTTCCCCAATCACAGCAAGAAGTTGAGACCATCTACACCACTGTCGCTCAGGTGCAAGCGCAGGCTGCTACGCTTTGGCAAACCCACAATATTCCCATATCCTCAGCCTCACTGCACTCCAGAACCGGATGGGTCATGGGCATGCGGCGGGTGGTTTTGTTAGGTAGGTTGGGTGGAGCAACCTTGGCAAAACTAGCAATGGCTGTGAGCCGTGCAGATGTTACTGCGGATGACCAGGTGATGTTTGAAATCGAAATGACGCGCCGACGTTCCAGGCAGCCTTGCACTCGCGGGCGCAAGGCAGAGGGTGTCACTGGTATTGATACGAAGTCAGACAGTGGTACGCTTGCGGCTATTAAACTCGTACGCAGAGAAGAATGGATTCCGAATCAAGAAACGAATCAAGCTGGAACAGGAAACTCTGGCAGCTCGACTGGATTGACTCGTGCCCAGATGCGAGAAAGGGAAAGAGAACGTGAGAGGGAGCGTGAGCGAGAACGCGAAAGAGAGCGTGAGCGCGATCGAGAGAAAGAACGTGAAGCAGAGAAACCCGTGAACAAGGGACTCGAAGGACTCACACTGGCGAGTCGTTCGCAGTTACCAGTACCTACGCCAAGTCTGATTACAACCGCTGCAAAGGCCGGTATGGCTCCGGAGGAAAGTCCTGCAGATGAGTCAACAACAGTAGTGGACCCATTTGTGACGCGCATTCGTCGAGCGGGTGAGCAAGCAAAGGATGCCCAAGTCATCACACTAGCAGCGAGCTCATCCCAAACTCAGGCTACAAGCCTGATCACGGTCGGAAATATCCAAATTCCAAAGGAGGTACCACCCGCATCGAGTACCCTAGAGCTTCCGGAATTCCAACTTGTCGATGCGGCAATCGCTGAGTTGCGAGAAAAAATGGCTTATGGGCGCCGATTCGACGCTCGCAACCAACTCGATATATCGAGCACGAGCAAAGGCGGCCTTAATACGACAAAAGCTGCCAAAGCTCGCTTTGAACTCAGTGACATATTCCGCGGGTCTACCCTTGTTCGCTCGACCATTGATGTATATGTAGACGTCGATGATGACCAGGAGACTATTGTGTCATCAGAGCTTACTCCTGCAAGCAAGAGTCTAGCAGCCACGCTTCCTTCCCAGGCCAGGTTACAACAGAGAGGTTCGGTCGTTGCGCGAAGTCGCCGTCGCAGTATCGATAACATTGACGTGTGTCCAGACTCCACAGCTGATCTCGATGCGCTCGACAGTTCTGACAGCGACGATGAGACGGAAGATAGTGCCATCCACCCGGCTCTTCTCCCATCTTTCGGACTAGGAACCTTGCCCTGTGTAAGTGCGGACAGCCAAGGTATCTCTCGTATTTATGGCAATCAGAAGAGGGAAATAATGATGAGTCATGGACAGCAGGGTCGTCGTCGAGCGGCAGTCCGAGCAATCTTGCAGGTGCGACTCGCTCAGGCCCTTCCAAAGTGGCTTAATCAGTTCCTATCTTCGCCATCCGATGTCGCTGTTGAACAGACGACCTTGGCGTCAATGCGTCCGCTTCCAATTCCAAAGCCGAGTATTCAAGTCCCAACTAAGCTGATATTGACACCCTTCGGCTATGCTGCAGCAGATGATCCCTCGACAGATCCTACACTCCTCACTATTCAGAAGGCAATCGAGCAGCGACTCGAGATGGCCCCGGAGCTGGCTCCACTACTAGTCACTGCAGCCCTAAGTGTCCTTGCACAGTGTTCATTCAACAAAGTGTCGTCTGCTGTTGGTGTTGCCATCAGTATGCTCTCCTCTTTCATTGCCTCGCTTGGTGAGAGCGTCGATGGCACTAAGTACAAGAATCAACAAGAGCTTACCGCACTCCTGACTTACGTGCAAACACATCAACAACAGCAACAGCAGCAACAACAACATCAGCAACAGCAACAGACACTTCCATTTTACCTTGGTGCATCCCCCATGGCGTCAGAGCAGACTAGATCCTCATCTACCCAGAGCATTTCGTCCCCTCTTCACCCATTACAGCTTGTGGGTATGGCCTGCATTCCCACAGCGGGACCCACTGGTGAGACAGTATTCAATATTGTACCCCTCTCTCCGGCCTTGCTAATTCCGCTTGCTGCGTTTATGCAGCTCCACGCATCCTGCCCGCCGCTTCCTCCCCCCTCTCACGTAGAGTTGCTCCCACTATTTACAAGAGTTGTATGCGTAACTCATCGCGACAGTGTGAGTATCCGCAACATCCTCCGAAGGCTTATTATTGCTCACAACGGTCGAATCCTTGGGTATGTTCGCAATACGGATCTCACTAGAGCTACAATTGCAACAAATGTGACGCGTGCACCCGATTTATCGATTGAGGATTTCCTCCTACGCTTATTACCGGTTATTCGGGATCCCGCACTAGAAGCTAAAGTGGAGGTATCGCTTGCAGCACATCAACTCACACAGGAGCAGAAGGAAGCATTAGCAAGTGGAGCTTTAGATTTAATTTGTGGCTTCTCCATAGATGACGGAAGCACAGCTATAACTGTGATAGAGGTAGCTGCCCCACCTACTGCGCTCCAAAACAGCATGCAAGCTCGGCTACTGCCGCACCTCATCCCGCCAGCCTTGGTGACTGAGAAGAGTTCGACATTAGGTAAGCGACCGTCGCTCTCAAGCATGGATGGAGATTCCGAAGACAACCGAAAGCGTCGCGTATCCAAAGCGGATCTACTTGATACTTCATTCTCAATTGACAAGATGTTCGCGTTGCCTCTACCCGGAGTACAGTCAGCAAGCCATATGGCCTACTCTCGATCGATGAACAAGGAACTGTATTTCCCCAATAGCGTCCATCCTGATGTTGTTCTTGCAGGGTTCATGGCCTCATCGGTGGCCTCTGGGATGAGTCCAGTGGACTCCGAGGTTGTGGCTCCAGAAGGAAACGTCGCTGTCCGGTTAAATGGCCTGGCCGGTGTTCCGAAGGCTGTCAACGTGGTTCATGCGTTCTCTCAGGTTATTCGTGATGCAAATTGGCATATCTCGACAGATGCGTCGGCCGCACCAACCTCTGCCCGCATTTTACCCTTCGAGGACGCTGTGTGGCGAAGCAGGCTTTACACAGATTTCGGGTCATCGCTGAAGTTTGTTCGGATCTCAGCATCGTTTGCTATGCTCCTGTCGAATGTTGAGACGGACCAAGTTGAGCTGCCTGAAAACTCCAAACGGGGGAACGGTGCTGCCGATACAGACAAAATTGGTACTGCCCAGCAAGGGCCGCGGCCCTTCTTTAGCACGCCACTGGTTACTGCCACTTCTTGCACAGTCTCCACAACCTCGCAGAGCCTAACTGCTGAGGCGATTCATTCGATCGCGACGCTCCTAAACGCTCCATCTGCGAAGGCTATTCGAAATTCGACAGGTGTCTTCCCATCTGCTGCGGCCATTAACCATCTAGCATTGCGATTTGGCTCACTGATGGACGACGACCCCACTGGTGCATTTGAGAAGGAACAGACTAAGAAGTATGGGTCACTCAAACAGCACAGCAGACTTCAGGCGGCTGCATCAGCACTAGCTGGTGTTGCAGATACCGAGTCTGAGCCAGCCTCATCGGATCAGCAAGGCACCTTGGCACGGCCTCGTGGAGGGACGGGCACTCATTTCAGCTCATCCTCTCAACAGCAGGCGCTGACTGATGAAGGTCACAACAAAGCCGAGAGATCACCAGCTAAGGCTGGACGGAGTCTCACAGTCACATCAAACCAAGAGTACATCGCTGCCTACTCAGATGCAGCCCGTAAGCGAAGTGAGACCAATGCGATTGAGACTCATCGGAATTACGTTGCAGCGCTATCCGCACACACCTCCGAGATGCGAAAGCTGATTGAAGCCAGTCTGCCACCAGTACGCGACCCGTTATACCTTGATGGTGACAAGGAGTTGACGCTCGCAGCAAAGCGCAGGATGGCTCTGAAAATTGGTGATCAATCACTGTTGGACGCAATCCAAAAGTCCGAAGCGGAAATCGCAGCGGCTGCAGAGGCCCAACGAAAGCAAGGCGAGCAGACCCGACAACGATTCATAACAGCCTGGCATGACTCAGTGCTAATTACTGAGGTTCCTTCACTTGCTCAGACTGCGAGGACACTGGGTCTCACTCAAGAGGAGGACAGACCTGGTCGCAGTTCATCGACCTCTCCGGCTCGGAGAATGGAGTTCGGAAAGCCTACTCTCAACACGTTTGTGCATGCACTGAGCAATAGTACCAGCCTCGCATTGGAAGAACAGGAAGCAGCAGAGCGCAAACGTCGCGAAAAGGAAGAGTGGAGTGCTAAACTCGTCGTAGAAGACCCTTACTTCCATAAGCACTTGACATCGGGCACTGGCACTAACGACCGTGTTGTCCATGCAGGCTTAATTGACAAGTACTTGCCTCTCAATCAGACCATTGCTCGAAGCAAGGAGGCTCGTATCTCTGCTCTAAAATCGGTTTTGAACCCAGTTCCTCTAGAAAGGGAGCTTGATAGAGACCGCGGGAGAAGTCAAGCAATTGGGAAGTCTGAAGAACCAAGGCTGAAATTCATTCCGTCAGGATCCATGTCTCTCCAAACATCAGGGCTAGGTGCAGTTTATCGACGAGCAAAGAAGACCGCTGACATTCCAAGCAGCTTCGAGACTCCAAGGGGGCTGCAGAACAACTCTGGAGCCGTTCCTGCTTCGTATGTGTAGGGAATCTGACCAGGAACAGTTCATTCTGACCCCCGAGTTGCTAGCGACTGTGCCGTGTTCAATAAATGCGTTTATGTATCCTTCATGTTCGTTCCTGTATCCTATGCACTTGTCTGTATCTTAGCCCTCGGTCAGACTCACGCAGGACAAGTGGTGTACTTGTTTCTCCTCAGCACCCAATGAATATTTTGGACCTTCCTTCTAATAGGAAGGAACCGATATTAGGGGACAAGCAGGTAGCATGGGAATGTGTGGATTGCTGATTCCATAGGATGCTTTATTAACGTTACATGTAATCAGGGGGCAGGTTACCTTGCCCCAAGGAGCGGAGGTATTCCACTGTCGAAGGCATGGTTGCGACGTCTGCGCGGCTTCCGCTGCTTCCTTCGTCGTCCTGACGACCGCGCCTTCGTCTTCTTCGTGATTCTCGTTGCTGAAGCTCTCGTACTCGTTGCTCGAATCTACTGGTAAAACGCAAACTCTGATTCGCTTTTCTTAGTGTTATTTTTATACGCCTTGTCGAAGTCCTGCGCCATGACGACGTATCTGTTTGCGCGCACAGCATGCAAACCTGCTTCCTGGCAAATAGCCGTGATTTCTGCAGCGGAGAGCTTCTCGGGTCGCTGTACGTAGTCTTCCAGATCGACCTCTTCGTGCAAGTTCATCTTGGCGGTGTTCACTTGGAAGATGAGACGACGCTGGCGACGGTCGGGGACGGGGAACTCGATCTTTCGGTCCAGTCGACCAGGGCGCAGAAGCGCTGGATCTAATGTATCAGCTCGGTTCGTAGCCATGATAACCTTGACGTTAACAGTTTGGTCGAAGCCATCCATCTGGTTAAGCAACTCCATGAGAATTCGTTGGACCTCACGATCGGCGCCGGTTTGCGAATCGTGTCGCTTAGTTGCGATTGAATCAACCTCATCGATGAAGATGATTGAAGGTGCGTTTTCTTTTGCCATTCGGAAAACGTCACGGACCATGCGAGGGCCTTCACCAAGATACTTTTGAACGAATTCTGAACCAACCATGCGGATGAACGAGGCGCTAGTGTGGTGAGCGACAGCCTTGACTAGCATTGTCTTACCAGTACCTGGAGGGCCATACAACAGTACACCGCGAGGGGGGTCAATACCGATCTGCTGATAAAGATATGCATGTGAAAGGGGCAATTCAACTGCTTCACGGATCTCTTGCTTTTGTACATCCAAACCACCAATATCTGAATAAGTGACATCGGGTCGCTCAGTCATCTGAAGCATGCTGATAGTAGAATCAGCATCAGGAGGAAGAACTTCGACAATAGCCTGGGAATAACGATGCATGGCGACGGATGCATTTGTCTTGAGCAGCTGTCGGTCAATAGTGGACATCACACGGCAGTAGACTGGAGAGCCTGATGGGGAGTTGGCGATACAGAAATTCTCATCAACGAGCTCCATGAACTGTCCGACATACAGAGGGACAGCCTGGATGCGCTTGACTTCTTCCTTGGATCGAACGAGTTCCCGCTTGAACGATCGGCTCTCATCCTTGATGTAGTCCTCTTGCATCTGTAGGAACTCAAGTTTGCGCTCCAAAGCCTTCAATTCTGCGTACAAGTCCTCGACTGTGGTGGCTGCACTGGATCCTTCGCGCTTACCACTGCCATTGCCGCCGGGTGAGCTTGCCTTTTTGTCTGAATGGGACTCAGGGGGGACCTATAGTTGAGATAAGGCAGAGCGAGGTAAAGTAAGAACTGGCTCAAATATAAGGCGAGTACTCTTGGCCGCGATCGAATTTCAGTTCGCTGCTTCTTCTGAAGTAGATGTATACTATGTCAAGTTTTGTGGCTTGGCCGGCTCTGGAAATCATTACCCTATCACGTATGTCAACAGTATACCAACACTCAAAAAGCCAACTCTTCGAAATTGATTTCGTCTGTCTGCGAGGTAAGTGTTTAACCGGATCGGGCTAAAAGGGACGTCAAGTTCAAGGATACGTTCCACGCCACACACGCCGGGGTTGGCTCTATCGCCCCGTTGGATGCAGTCACAGTGCTTGTCTCTTGCACGTACCACAATGCCCAGCTCTGCGAGGGCCTCTTCTGTTGTCTGTTGCTGAGACATGTCTGAGTGTGTTCAGGGGCCGAGGGCCGTTCTCTGGAAGCGCAGTTGAAGTGAGGAAGCTTATATAAGCATAGGGAATGTTTTCTACAGTCTAGCTATGGAGCACACTAGCAATCATGAAGCATTCATGGACACACTCGATATCCACTCGAGAGCGATTCGACCTCAAATTGAGCGTGGTTGAGGTGATTCCTCGGGAATTTACACTGATCTTGGGGGGACAGGCGAGATCCTGTTCGACGGGTGGGGTTGGGTCGGGCCGATCTCCCAGATCACACTGCCAGATCCATCGTGTATACCACAAGTGTTGTGAAATCGGGGCTCAAACATCCTGCGTTTTCTGAGGGATCTGAGGCGTCAATGGGCTGATCGTGGTCAGGAGTAGGGGTGATGAGATAGTGTTGCCCGTCACATCAAGTCACCACCACCGGACAGGCTTAGTTGCGGACCGGAAATATTTCTTCACCCACTCTCCAGGAATTTTCATGCAGATGATACGCTTCTTGCAGGTGAATATCTCGATATATGTGGTCGCTACATGTGAAGAAATATTTGAATAAGATGTAGACCTGCTGTAGCACTCTGAGTGCCGTTTTTAGGTTCAGACGGATGCCAGGTCGGTCCAGGATAATGCCACAAACTTGAGGCTGGAGTTCGGTTCGGGGAGAGACGAGATCTAGGGGTGGATATGGAGGGATACATCATATGGTGATATGAAGCTACACCGCTTTTCAACTTTATTTAACATGAGACACTCAAAATCACACTTATTTCAACTATAGATCCTCCGTAACATGTCATCCGAGACGAAGTCCAATGCCTGGGACTCTTGGCCAGTCGAGCTTCCAAGGTGCGTATCCCCCGACTTGCCGCACTTATCCGCTTGATCTGTGTGAATTCAGCGCTGCATACGCTCCAATCGCCTGATCTTTAAGGAAAAATCCATCCCACACAACATATGAACTTACTCGACCATCCTAAAATCCCACGTTCCCCACCCATTAGCGCCAAGGAACGCCTGACCTACCCTGACTACCAGGCACTCGTGGATCCCAAGTTCATTCGCGGTACGTCATTTGACTGAATGTTGTTGCCGATGCGTCATGTGTTTTTGCTATCCGATCCACTACTGTGCCAATCGAGAGTCCTGACTGGACTGGACTGGACCCGTTGACGCGTTATGCTCACCAATCGCTCTGTATCACATCACATACCATCATATCACACATTCTTATCGCGTTGTGCCAACTTAGAAATGGCAGCCGAAATCCGTGCCAACACATTCCGCGCCCTTCGCAAGGCCCTTGGTGACAACGTCAAGGGCTGTGCTGCAGTCTTGCAGGGTGGCACTTCGGAGAAGTTCACTTTCTACTGCTCAGACACTGATGTCACCGAGTTCCGCCAGGAGGCATTCTTCCGTTACCTCTTCCAGCTCAACGAGCCTGACTGCTACGGTGTTCTCGACCTCGAGCGCGAGGAGAGCATCCTCTATGTCCCTGTTGTCAGTCCTGAGTCCGAGCGCTGGCAAGGCCCTGCACGCAAACCTGAGTGGTATACAGAAACTTACGGCGTGACCACCACCGAAAACACTCCCAATCTGGCTGATTCTCTGCATGCCCGTGGTATTACCAAGCTCCTCGTTCTGAAGGGTCTTAATACTGACAGTGGTATGGAGACACAGACTACTGCTAAGTTCCCTGGCATTGAGAAGTTCGAGGTTGACGAAAGCATTCTTCACCCAGTTCTGTGCGAGTTGCGCGTTATCAAGACCGACCGCGAGATTGAGCACCTTCGTCGCGCCTGCCGCATGTCCGCACAGGCGCACACCTACGTGATGCGTCACATCAAGCCCGGTATGACCGAGTTGCAATGCGAAATGCTCTTCAAGGCTTGGGCTGGCTACTTCGGTGCCGCACGTCATATGGCGTACACATGCATTTGCGCAAGTGGTGCACACGGTTCTATCCTGCACTATGGTCATGCTGGCTATCCTAATAACCGTGTTCTCGAAGATGGCGACATGATCGTCCTCGACATGGGTGCCGAGTATGCGGGCTACTCCACTGACTTGACTCGCAGCTATCCTGTCAATGGCAAGTTCACAGATGATCAGCGAAAGGTCTTCAATGCAGTCCTTGCTGCACAGAAGGCTGTTTATGCTCGTCTCCGACCCGGCACTTCATGGCCTGAGATGCACCGCCTTTCCGAGCGTGTCATCCTTGAGCACTTGGTCGAGATGGGTATCCTGAAGGGATCTATTGAAGAGATGGAGAAGGCATTCGTCGCAAGTCTATTCATGCCTCATGGTCTCGGCCACTTACTCGGTCTCAATGTCCATGATGTCGGTGGCTACCCCTGCGGCACTCACCGTAGTAAAGAGAAGGGTCTCAGCTACCTCCGCTGTGGTCGTACCCTGCAGAAGGGTATGGTCCTCACCGTTGAGCCTGGTCTTTACTTCAACAAACCTTGGATTGAACAGGGCCTCAAGGACCCGAACGTTGCCAAGTTCGTGAACGTCGAGAAGCTCGAGCCTTTCTACGCCTTTGGTGGTGTTCGCTTGGAGGATGATATTCTCATTACGGAAGATGGCTATGAGAATCTCTCTGGATCTTGGCCCACTACTCCAGAGGAAATCGAAGGTGTCATTTCGGCAGCCCAGCGTTCATAACTCTGTGCACTTGAAGTGCTGAGTTATTCGCATTAGTCCTTAAATGCTCATCATTGACGACTCAATACAACAATCATTATTGGGTTTTATGGCTTTGGTGCTATACATTGACATTTGTGAGTTTTGCAATGACATTTCCAGACGGAACTAAGGATCCAAGGTCCTTGAGTTTGGCGTGGTCTTCAAGCAGTGCCCGATGCGCAACCTTAGTTTCTAGTTCGAACACATAGGGTTGGTTGAGACTCCCAGCTGGCAAAGCTGACGCTAACTCTTTGCTGACGGCTTGTCGTAAGTGGTAGACACTGTCCTGATCGTGCTGCAGTCGCAAAATAAACTCCTTGGGAGCACGAGCCTTTAGCTCGGGGTCAGTTGACTTCTCAACAACCACAGTTACACGAATGCGTGTGAGATAATTTCCATCCGAGCTCTGCTTCACCAGGCTTGGAGGATCGTTTGACGATGCATTTGGACGTGACTGTGAAATACCACGTTCTAGGGACGTTGCCTGGGTGACTGGCGGCGGCAGTGGTGAAGCATCGGGCTGAGCGCTCGTTAGGGTTGGCGAATTGCTGTTAGATCGGGATGCAGATGAAGCGTGCTTTTGGCTCTGTAGTCGCTCCTTCAGCAACGCGGCCGCAGCCTGTCTTCGAGCCAGCACCACTGGATCCACCGTTTGCTTCGATGTTGAGTCACTCGTAGTGCTGCCTGAGGTGGTAGCTTTCAGTGTCTCCGCAACTGATGATTTGATTTGAATAAGTCGGCCGTCAGAAACAACTGTCGAAGGCAAGGTGTCGAGGAATTCTGACACGCTGAGACGCGGTCGTTCGTGCGGCGCAACAGATTCTGAGTTGAGGCTTCGCACCTTGGGTTGGGACTGCTGCGACGCCGAGTTGGGTCTTTCTGTGCTGACAACCTTCTGTGCTCCGCTTGAAACCTGTGATGGAATGGGTTGAGTGGACTCCCAATCTTCCGCCGTGAATCGATGACCTACTCCTGAGAATGGCTTGTAGTTAGACTGGGGTTCCTTGGTCGACTCAGTCTCGCTGGAAGCTGTAGGCGCAGGCTTTCCATCACTCATGAGATGAGCGCAGTCCTGAATGGGGGAGAAGACAACTCCATCTGGGAATTCATCCTTGAGCTCAATCGGACAGTAGCCATCAAGAATGTCCTGGACAAACGCCTGGCACTCACGCATGCTAAACGGGCGTAGAGGACCGCCACGTAGCCACAATCCATCGTAATAAACCGTAATAGACATCGTCGGGGTCGGAATAAAGCCTTGGGAGCCATCCTTCCGCTTTCCTATCCTCATTTTACCCTCACCAGTCCTCGAATTAAGCTCTCGTAGCCGAGCAAGGAACTCGTCTTTGTCAAAGTACAAGTACAGTGGCTTCGAGTCATCATGATCCTTGTCAGTATTTGCATTGTCAGTTGCCCCTTCTGATTCATTCTCAGAATCTTCCTCATCTGCAGCTTCGTCCCCTTTCACTTGATACCCCGCCCAGCTCAATCCGTAGTCGGCCAAAAACTTAAAGAATTCCTTCGCCTGCCGTCGATACTTTCGAAGCAAAGCCTCCTGGGATTTGATCTTTTCTCCTTGCTCCTTCAAGAGCTGCGCCTGCTTCGAATTCAGTCGTGTCGCCAGAGTCAGCTGAGAGGCTAAAGTCGTGATAAAGGAGTCGGTTTGGTTCTGACTTGTGCTCGAAAGTTCAGATGCCTTTGAGTAATCAAAAGATGGAGCCGCATTCGAAGACATATCCCAGTGCATCATGCATTCCTTTGACCCTTGTTCGCCTGTCGCTGAATCGGGTCGTGCTTGAACAGCTGCATCAGCCTTGTCGCTGTGTGAAACATGTGAATCTGACGCCTTCACGCCTTCATTGTTCTGTTTCACCGACAGGCGACTAGCAGATGTCGGCCGCAAGGACGAGAATGTTGCAGGAGGAACCCTCGGACGACCTGCTGAAGTCTTCTGGGTGCTCTGCAACGAAGTACTACTGCTGCCTGTGGGCTGCCTCGAGATCCGACTCTTTGCTGGTGCATCCACAGGATTCAGACCCGCTGCGATGGCTGCAGCGGTGCCAGCATCAATAGACGCGCGATCGCGGATAGGCTTTGAAGTAGGTATTTCATTGTCGTCAAGACCTTCACCACCCCCACCGCACTCCAGGCCGGAGTCGTTTTCGTATGCTTGGAACTGCGTAGCTGAGAGGTGAGTCTTGTGTGCATCGCCTCCAAAGAGAACTGCTTCACCTCCACGCGCTAGTCGTCTCAGGCCTGACGTACCTTCAGTCTGCGTGCTCTTTGCAGCAAGACTGGGGTTGCTGCCACCGCCTGTGAGTAGGCGCTGTATATTTGAGGTGCTTCCTGTGTTCGGACTCTCAGTGGCCTGGCTGAGCATCGATGAAAGCGGCTTCTGTGAAAGCAGACCGACTGCGCTGCCCGTTCCCGAAGCAGAGTTGGCAAGGTGGGTGCCTCGCAGTGCGCTCAGGGCTTTGGATAAGTCAGATTGGATGGACTTGGCAAGATTGCCCTCAAACAGTCCATACTCTTGACACATGCGTTCTTCGACACTCGTGTCAGGGTGAATTGGGGTAGTATCAATTAGACTGACGGGAAGCTCGTCATAATTAACGAGGCCTATTTGCTTTGATGATGTGACGCCGATATGACCTCCTTCCCTACCAGTTCCCAGCCGCTTTACACTTCCTGTAGTGGCTGTGTTCTCGCCAGGTGCCGACGTCGACTGCTTCGCCAAAACCGTCTGAGACGACAGCGGAGGAGCAGCGGCCGCGAAGTTCAACGCAGGCTTCTGCTGAGTGCCATGATACCCGAACCCAGCCCCTAACCGACTTCGGTTGAGGTCAAATCCCCGTGCAGAAGCGCTCGTCGTGTTGCCTGGGTTCATCACCGTTTTGGTGGCCGCAGAGGAGACGGAAGCCGGCGAGGGCTTAGGCGGCGGCGGGGACGTGAGTGCAGTGGATGACTCAGCGCGTCGTGCTGAGAGTGGGGCAAGCGCGGCCGGGTCCGTCGCAGCCAGGTCGTGTAGCAACGCAGTCAACTTGGGTGCACCTTGCAAAGTCAGCTCGGAAGATTCGAATCCGGTGTTCCTTTGGTTGCCTGAGTGCATTGGCGCTAGCGAGCCGCTTTGGGAATTGGGAATAAACGGCGCCTTTAGGGGCCTTTCATACCTCGCCGCACCCACTCCCGCCGCACCATGCTTCCAATCCGAGTCATGGTTCATTTAAACTCCTCGACACGCCAATACACGATATATCGCGCGATATGCACTGTGCTGAGCCAAACAGGCGTGTCAAAGCAATTACCGTTGGTGTTATGAACTTGAACCTGAAATTATGTTCACCAACGCACGTGCCACAGTGGATATCCAGCTGGGTTGGAAATCAAAATTTGAAAACCGTTTTCCTCGGTTCGACAAGTGATATGTCGCGTGGGACGGTGACATGACGTTGAGTGAGCTAAGCGGGTGTAGTCATACATATCATCGTATATCACAGTAATTAATTCTCATATAACAACTTTACTTGGCTTACTCTATTCGCTTACTAGCCTTGCTGATAAGCTGTGGACTGTGCATGCACGTAAGGATGACAAGGAACTATATACACACTCGCTACCTCGTAATGCACCTGTTTGAACTGATCAGTTCGTCCACTTTAAGCATTGAGCGGGCCTGGACGATGAGGATTCTTTCCATAGAATCCATATACGGACGGGGAGAGCCGTCTCATGCCTGCTAGCCAACTCCGGGCGCCGACAGCTGTGAAATGCAACTTCAATGCTAACTGCTCCAATGGCAAGCAGGCCAGGTCTTGGAGTGATGGGCTGGGACACGTCGCTATCAAACACTTGCCGCCGCCTTCGTCTGTCTATTGCGGTTCGTCGCGATCGAGAGATTTCGTTCAGACGGTCCAATGCGTGCAGCGTGTGTGTTAAATATTATGCTGCGTCCCACACAGAAGCGTGCTTATTCGCTAGCTGGCACAGGGCGACCGAAGACAGGGTCGAAGATCTTCTGGATATTAGCGTAGACAGCGTCAACTGAGTCTCGGGCATCAACCTTTCGGACAAGACCCTGGCTTGCAAAGAGGTCAATGATGGGCTGAGTCGACTCGACGTACGTGCGGAAGCGCTTCTTGAGCACATCAATGTTGTCGTCACTGCGGCCGCCACCACGAGAAAGGACACGAGCTTCCATGTGGCATTCGTCGCAGTCCAAGTACAGGACAAAAGCGACCTCGCAGTAGTCCTGCATGACGCGACGCCAGCCCTGGAGGTTGTCCTCATTGCGAGGGAAGCCATCAACGAGGAAATTCATCTTACCATTGGCAACGTTGGCCATGATCTGGTCCTTGATCAGGTTCACCGTGATCTCAACGGGAACGATCTTACCCTCGCGGATGTAGTTTTCGATCAGCTCGCCGACCTCGCCACCCTTTTGACGCTCTGCACGCAGGAGATCACCTGCGGAAAGGTGAACAAATCCATAGTCACGGACGATTCGGTCGCACTGTGTACCCTTACCAGCGCCAGGGCCTCCCAAGACGAAAACGACTTGGGGCTTCTGCAAGGAGTAGGTGGAGGCAGTGCCGATTGGACCAAAGGGTGAGCTTGCGCAGTAGGAAGGTCTTGAAAATCAATACAACATACAAGAATATGGGCATTGGTCACTCAACGGAACGTACCCCTGATGTGATCTGCTTAGAATCCTCACTAGTAGGTGCTGCGGCTGCGTCACTGCTCATGGCGACTGCTCTTTGGGGTGAAATTGTGGGGGATGCATGAGAGTTTGATGGTGTACGAAAGGCGCGAACGGCACGAGTGCTGGGATAGTACCTTGTATCAGTGCTGAATCGGAGTAGACTGACACTCGTTCCGGGATATCTCAAACATTCTGCGTGTGGTGAGCTGGAAGATCCCATCGGCCAGTATTGGGCTCCTTTCTCTACGTGTGTGCATGCTATCCCAGATGAAATAGTATCCTCCGGCATTGACTCGCAGGCTGCGTCACAATTTACACAAAGAAACCAGTCACTCTACTCTCAAGCCGAGATATCGGGTGCGAAATCTCATCCTAAATCGGGTTTGCAAGTCATGCGTCCTGGCCTTGATTTCGCGTTGATTCCTAGAGGAGTCCGGCCTAAACCGCTGACAAATTTTTTTCACAGTAGTTTTGGCAGGCCAGATGCCAGAACTAGCCGTTGCAGAAAATCCGAGCGTTTCATTTTCACTGGCGAGGCACAGTGATTCGCAAGTTTACACGCGATTTTGGGCGAGGTCTTTGCGGGGCACCACGCGAGTGCTGGCTTGTGATCTACATAGCATTCGCAAGATCGCATTTAGACGCATGTAGAAACATATCTTATTTACCTATGCATCTCGCGTATTCATGCTAGATCTCGTGTTAACAATATTTCTCTGAGAAGTAACCAGGGTTTCACCATGTCTCGAGTGCGACTTTGGACGTAATCCACTGATCTCGAGTAGGGTTTCGTGCTGTGATATGAAGGATGCCCTGTGGCATGGCTACTGCCCATGCGTGTTATCCTGACGATGCGCTCTCTGCCTCGAGTTCCTCTACAGAGTGTACCTCAACGCTCAACAGGCCCGCACCATGCACCTTCATCGATTTGGAGCATCTTCTCACACAAACTCTCCCTACACCCCTGACCACTCACCATCTTGTACGTCATACGATCTGGAATTACATTCTCACGACGTCTGAACACACGCAGCCTCGGCAACTCTATCCTCGTGATGTCGTCTTGCTCGTTATCGACAGACGCGAGTGTGGATGCTGGAGCAGATGCGGTAGCCAAGGTGTTCGAGGATGTATCTGGAAGCCGTGATACATTCTCATCGTCATCATCCACAGCAGTTTCGGAGCTGACTCTGGATCGACCAACTACCCCAGCTTCGCCAACTTTGGACTGTGTCACACCGACATCGACTGCCGCTCCTACTTCAGCATTTCCATCTGAACTTCCAGTCTTTGCAGGATCCGCATCTACGACTTCAACGTATGCCCCTGCATCTGCTTCTGCGACCTTGTCAGCGACATCCGCGACACCTGCTGCAGGTCCCAATTCGTCGGCACCTGCAGACACTTCCGTTCGGGTCGTACTCCGTGTGCGGCCATTATTCGGATATGAGATCCAGAACGCTTGTCAATCAGTCGTAGAGTATCATGGTGACACACAGATCAGCATCGGCAGCTCGAAGAAGCGCTGCTTCACATTTGACAGCGTGTTCAACGAGCAAGCCACCCAGGAAGAAGTATACCGACGTTGCTGCCACCAGCTCGTTGAGTCCTTCTGCGAAGGGTACAACGCCACGATCTTTGCCTATGGTCAAACTGGCTCTGGTAAGACTCACTCAATGGGCACCGCCTGCCAAAGCCATAAGATCGATGAGCAGTCTGGTATTATCCCTCGATTCATCCACCATTTCTTCGACATCCTGAATAGCCGTCGAGCCACCACTGAGTTCAGCATTCAAGTGTCGTTCTTGGAGATTCACAACGAGGATCTCTGCGATCTTTTGAACCCGACAAGTGATCACAACGAGTTGACTATTCGCGAAGCTCCTACCGGTGAGATTCAGGTAATGGGTGCCGTCCGAGTCGACGTTCAGACGCCAGATCAACTCTTCGAATGTCTTGAGCGGGGTAGTCTCAATCGTGCCACGGGAAGCACCGACATGAACCAGCGTTCATCTCGCTCTCACGCTATCTTCACCATTCATCTCACTCAGAGACGAATGAAGGGCCCCCTTCCCACAAATCCCGAAACCGGCGAGTCTCTCGTGAGTATTGCTACTGCCAATCAGGATGATACAGAAATCCTCACCTCCAAGTTCCATTTCGTTGATCTCGCTGGATCCGAGCGTATTAAACGCACGAATGCCACTGGAGCTCGAATGAAGGAGGGTATCAACATCAATTATGGTCTGTTTACTCTGGGCAATGTCATTTCCGCCCTTAGCGACTCAAAGCGAAGCAAGGGCCATATTCCCTTCCGTGATAGTAAGATCACTCGTTTGCTTCAGGACTCTCTAGGTGGCAATTCGCAGACTATGATGATTGCCTGCGTCTCCCCCGCGGATATTAACGAGGAAGAAAGCCTTAACACTCTCGCATATGCGAGCCGGGCCAAGCATATCAAGAACAAACCTGTCATTAACCGCGATCCCCTCCGTGCACGCATCGATGAACTTGAGAAGCAGGTTGCAGCAGCGAATGAAGAACTTTCTCGCTGCAAACATCTCAGCGAGGCCTTGGCTTTCCAACTTCAGGATGCACGCCGCAAGCTTGAAGCCGCCCTGCGTGCGAAGAGCGAGGAGTCGAGGATGGTCGGCGAGGCTCAGATGTTTACCAATATTGCTTATACGAGGCTCAATGCTTTACTCTCTGCCATGGCCTCCGTTAAAGGCACATGTGAGAAAATCCGCGACAAGATGAAGTCGCAACTAGCTCAAGCCGCCACCACATCATCCGAGGCGACAGGAGAGGAAGAAAGGGAGAAGGAAGACTCAGCTATCACGCTCTTGGAAAATGTTCTTCAGACGATGACAGAGCTCATCAAGAAGCACTCCCGCTCCGTCGTTGAAGGCCTCGAGCAGGGTGCATCCGCGGGTAGTGTAGTCTCAGACTCTGCAAGTGGTGAGGAGACAGTTCAAGTCGCTATTCCTAAGCCAATGCCTGCCCAAATCGAGGCGGAGGTCGCTGTTCTTAGCGAGGACGCTGCATCGCAGCTCGCGCGAAGGCAACGCCAAATGGACGCTGCCAAGTTCGTCATCAGCAGCTTGCTAAGCGCTCTACGTCTCTACGCCCCAGCAAACGTCGTGGAGCAACTGTGCGGTCCCAATCCCGACGCGTTGCCCGCTGAGCCTGAGTCCACAATTAGTCCCGAGGACAAGACTTCTTCTGATGCTGCATCCACAGTAGAGCCTGCGTCAGCAAGCGATACAGCGGAGGATGAAAAGGAGCGCAATGGTGCTCCATCTCGAATGGTCGAGACGGACAACAACACGGTTCGCATCTCATTTGACCCTGCCGCAGTGCGCCTAGCGCATGCGCTGATTACCGATGATGAGGGCAATGACGCCCTGGCAATGGCATTCACAGCGTCAAATTCAGGACCCCGTACTTGCTTGCAAAACCTCTTGCTAGGTTCTACATCTCAAGGGTCTACCAGCGTTGCAAGTGGGGCGGTCGACACAGCAGGTATTCTCGATGCCCATGCCAATATGGAGGAGCAGCTCGCTGATGTGACAACGAAGCGTACTAATCTCGAGATGACTTTGTCAAGTTTGAATACGCAAGCCACGGAGGCAGAGAAGCGCTACCAGCAGTACTCCGTGCAGGTTGCGGAGAAGGAGAAGGAGGTCAAGTCAAAGATGCAGGAGAGGGATCGTGAGTTCGAGCGGCTCCGCAAGGACCTTGGCAAGGAGCAGCATGAGCGTGCGGCGATTGAGGCGCACTATAACAAGGTGCTCAGAGAGCTTCAGAACCAGCTCTCAGATCTGCAAACGAAGCTTCGTGAGGCCAAGAAGGAACGCGACAGACATGTTGCTATGCTGACAGATCTTAAGGCACAGATCGCTCGACTCAAGCGCGATGAGGACAACCTCCGCGGTCGATTGAGTGAGCAAGGCCAACAGATCCGTCGACAGCATAAGCAAAACCTCTCTGATCGAGAAACCATCATCAAGCTTCAAAATCAGAATCGAAGCTTGAGCGCGCAAGTCAGGAGTCTCAAAAACCAGCTCGACATGTTCAAGTTGAAGAAGGAGGCAGCGGACACAATCCGCACTGCGCGACTGACCAAGCAGCGACTTCCATTCAGATTTGCCAGAAGACCTCGCACCGAGCCAACTGTTGATATCTACTTAGCACCGCAGCGCCGCACACAACAGTCCGAGCATCCCTCCGGCGCTTCAGCTGTGGCCAACGGTTCACAGGCCGATGTTCCCCGTATCGAATTGCCTGTTGAGCCCACAACCAACGCTGTCCAAGCTGCCACATCGGCAACAGCTCCAAGCGAGAACCTTCCCAACATGGAGAGCTCCCCGAGCAGCAACATGACAAATATGGTAACTGAAAGCTCAGAGCGTGCTATTTCGAGTATCCCCGCTCCTACTGCAGTAGCTCCATCCACCGGTCTTTTCGGTTCCATGTCATCATCAGGCAAGTTCGTGTGGAGCGAGGCTTTCGCTTCGGCCTCAGCCGCCGTCCCCAAGTCAACCGTTACAGTCGCTGGATCTACTGCAGGTCAGCAGGGATTGGCTCCGCTTGCTGCCCCATCTTCAGCGAATAACGCGACGTCCGCCAGGCCGAGTACTTCCGTTTTGACTGACGCTATTACGGCGGCAGTTATTAGTCACTTTTCCAAGGAAGCTGATGATGAGAACGACGTCTCGGCACTTGTCGAGAAGCTTGACACTTCCTCACCGACGGCTTCTGCCTCAAGTAGTGCGAACGTGGCTCCCACGAGTGCTCAGCTGGCGAACCCTGGCGCCAAGCAGGCCGACGAAGAGAATGAGGATGCAGACACCGAGTCTCGTCCTCTTCCCTCTGGAGCGGCTGTACCACCCGTCCCAACCACCCGTTCAGCCACGGCTGTTCGTCGAGGCACCGTGCCCGCCTTGTTTGGACCCACGAATATCCTCGCCCCGGTCGGTCGCATTACTCGTTCCAACAGCACAGCACAAATGACCACTGCTGCTGCCACTGCTGCTTCCGCGTCTGCTGCGACTTCCGGTGTAATGGGGTATTTGGCAAGTGGTCCACGTACTCGCTCGGCCACGCGAAGAGCTGCCACATTGGGTGCGAATGGAGAGAACGCCCCTCAAGATCAGGCTACTGGTCTTGAGGCAGCGGAGGCAAACTTCGAGGAGATCTCGAAGAAAGCCCGCGAATTGCGTCCTGTGCGCGTTAACACCACTGCAGCAACGGCTTCTGCCGCACCATCAGGTCGAAGCCCGCTGTCTAGTGTAGACTCAGCAAGCACACTTGAGAATGCTCGTCCGACTTCATCTCGCCTGGGTGCTAAGAAGGGTACGGCTAACAACAACAACAGTGGCGCAGCTGCTCAGTCAAAGTCGGGTTCAAGTACCTCCAACAAGGCTTCCGAGTCTCCTGTTATGGCCGCTGGTGGAGAGAATGCTCCTACTGTTGATGGCAAGTCTTCGAGTTTCCTTGCGGCCTTCACTCACGCTAAGGAGAACCAGGTTCAATTCTAAAGACGGCGATTCGTGTGTAGGCACACCACCGATGTGTGATCCTCTCCACTGATCTATCCACATGTACATGCTTTTAACGTTTCGTATCCCATTTAAAGGGCAGTAGCACCACCACCCACCCCTGATTTGTTTTGATGTACCCGTTCATTATTTGCCACCTTATCCCTAACTTATTATACCTTCCATACCCATTGTATCCAATGTTCCAGCTGCCAGCTTGTAACTCTTTGTTGAGTTGCAGTGGCATTTGGAGGGCTTCACGACGCCATAAAGAGTCAAATCAATCTCAACAGTGTCGAGCATCACCCAGTGATACCCCAGAGTCTTCCCGAGGAACTTAGCTTCCCCATTGCCGCCCAGACTCTTTCCTTCACCGTCATTCTATTCCAGTCTTGACTGAGGCAAACTACATTCGATAAGCCTCACATCCCCTCAGAATCCCTCTGCGCCCACTCAAGCCTGAGAGCTGGACGGTCGGCTGACCGGTTCAGGCTAAAACGCTAAAAAACGGCTCTCTGAACTCCGCAAAGTAACAAAGATCTTGGTGTTGGGATCGCATATATGCCATGAGTGCCTTGACTGCATAGTACTTGCATTCGATAGATGACCCATCTGTACATTATTCCTTGGATGTTGTATCTTTCCTTACTCCCGTTTCACCTGTCAGAGTCGTCGTACAAAGTCCCCCACCTAGCACCAGAATCTAATCGATTCGCTCGCTGGCGTGGGTGCTGACTCACATACGCGAGACAGGATTGGATGATATTGTGTGCATCCTCGTGACTCACTGTCCTGCGCGGTATGCCATGACACATCTCACGGAAAGCCTCGAAAAACCATCCCGAAACACATCAACACCCAGAGCAAACTAAACATGAGTGATCCTACCTTCGTGCCACACTGGAACGAGTCCGACCCCAGGTTGATGATCCGACAGCAGCGCACTGAGATTGAGGTTCTTGCAAGTTTCCGTCGTCTCAGTGCAGCTTCGGGCGAGACCAAGCTCAAGCGTGGCCCCATTGTCGAAGCCACCATCTCGGAACTCACGAAGCGCTATAAGTACACACCTACGCCTGAGTTCGTCGAGGACCGAATCGCGCACCTCATCAGCAAGCGTGAGATCCTCGAGGGTACGTCACTTATTCACTGAGGATCAAGGAGTTTCGATCTTTCCTTCTGCGACGGTCTACCTACTGTGTTGCCTAACCTTGTTCAGCAGTGTGAATACCCTGATTCCAGACTAAGATTCTCATCACAGGCTATATTCATGCGAAGCGGAGACAGCTTTGTCTGGCTCCTGTGCTGTGCTATGCTGTGCTGTGCTGTGCTGTGCTGTGCTGTGCTGTGCTGTGCTGTGCTGTGCTGTGCTGTGCTGTGCTGTGCTGTGCTGTGCTGTGCTGTGCTGTGCTGTGC